>Ga0164313_10000021_pt1 | contig 84867 bp, 78 predicted proteins | sample GuaBasSedimGuay4_FD_113735 | JGI IMG/M metagenome (GOLD analysis project Ga0164313, IMG submission 113735) | Subseafloor sediment microbial communities from Guaymas Basin, Gulf of California, Mexico - Guay4, Core 4569-4, 0-3 cm | ecosystem: Environmental > Aquatic > Marine > Hydrothermal vents...
ATCGACCGTGTCCCATGCCCCTGGACGCTGCCCGCGACTTCGTTCTATCGAGAGTCACGGTCAAGTTCAACCTCGACTGTCTTAAGGAGTACACCGTGATCGAGTTGGTATTTGAGTAGTCCAGGACTGTCCGGGGATGTATGGAGTTCTGGTCCCGATGCTCCATACCGGATAGAGCAATGGAGGTAGGGTGCATCTGATTCCAGATACGGATGAGAGCCCCGCTCCGCCCTTGACGGCTTGGTCGTTTCTGGATGAGATCGCGCTCAGGAAACTATTATGAGCTTTCTCGATATCTTTGCGTTGATCGTCATGGCGATACTGCTCGCCGTCAGCATCTGGCTGGTCGTCTTGCTCGGCTCCATGCCCGGGGCGATCGCCCTGAAGCGCGGGCATCCGCAGGCCGAGGCCATCAAGGCATTGGGCTGGATAGGCATCATCACGCTGGGCGTCAGCTGGTTTGTCGCCATCGTCTGGGCCTATTCGATCCCCAAGGGCAAGGGACCGGACGACCTCGCTCTGGAGGGCAGAATCAAGGCCCTGGAGAGTCAGCTTGAACAATTGCAGGGAAAGGAGGACCGATCATGATTGCCCTGCTTTCAATTATCTACGGATCGTTCTACCTGTTGTTTTTCAAGAAGCTCAAACTCTTCCGGGAAAGCACGCGCAATATTTCCATCTTTGTGGGCATCGGTATCGTGGCGATCGGAGCCATCGTCTTCGCTTGGTGGACGTTTGCCCCGACCTCGATCGACGGCCGGGTGTTCCGTTACGTCATACCCATCGTGCCCAACGTAAAAGGCCAGGTGGTCGAAGTTCCAGTCGAACCTCTGGTCCCGATCAGGAAAGGGGACATTCTGTACAAGATCGACCCCACCCCGTATCAGTTTTCGGTGGATCAACTCATGGCATCCATCGACCAGGCCAAGGCGCAAAGACGCCTGGCTGAGATCGAGGTGGAACGAACCACCGAGCTGGTGAAGGCCTCAGCCGGCGCCCAATCCCAACTGGATCGCTGGAAAGCGGAGCTGGATGCCGCCGATGCGACAATCGCCAGTTTGGAGGCGCAACTTGGCAATGCCCAATGGCAACTCGATGAGACCGTGGTTCGGGCGCCGCACGATGGTCGCGTGGTCAACCTGCAACTGCAGCCCGGCAACTACGTCACCACCATGCCGATGGCCGCGGCGATGGCTTTCGAGTCGGATAAAACACACGAAGTTATTGCCAGCTTCAGTCAGAGCGCCATCAGGTGGATCAATATCGGTGATGCCGTCGAAATGGTGTTCGCTGTGAAGCCCGGCACGGTTTTCACCGGAAAGGTCACGCATATCGTAAGAGCGTCGGGCTCGGCCCAGCTGTACGCCTCCGGGACCATCCCCACCTTTACCGGCGCGCCAGCCGCAACCCGTTGGGTCGTCCGGGTGGCGTTCGATGATCCCGAAGCGGCAGTGGACCTTCCACAGAGCGCCACCGCCACCAATCTCGCCGTTTACACGCAGAAAGGAAAGCCGGTTCACGTGATCAGCAAGGTGGTCATTCGAATGTCCGCCTGGACCTCGTACCTGACCTCTCCCTAGAGAAGCCATGAACGCGGATAACGTGAAAAGACTCTGCGCGATTCCGGCGGCGGCGCTGTTCGGAATGCTCCTGCTGTCCAGTTGCACCACCGTGGGGCCGGATTTTGAAGAACCGGAAGCTCCCGTAGCGGAGGATTGGTTGGAGTCCGACGATGCCAGGGTCAACACCTCCACCACGACTTACCGGGATTGGTGGGATGTCTTTCATGACCCGGTCCTGTCGAAGCTGATCGAGACCGCCTACCAGCAAAACCTCACTCTCCAGATCGCGGGCCTGCGCATCATGGAAGCGAGAGCACAACTGGGTTTCGCCACCGGCCTGCAATACCCTCAATCCCAAAGTGTCAACGCCAGTTACGTCGTGAGCAAGAGCAGCCGCAACGCACCACCGCTGGCCAATCTTCCGGATGATATCAGGGAATCCGCGAGCCAGAGCGTCGACTTCTGGGGTGTCAGTTTTGACGCTGCCTGGGAAGCGGACGTGTGGGGCAAATTCCAGCGCGGAATGGAAGCAGCCGATGCCAACCTCGCCGCCAGAACACTCGACTACGATTCGGTGCTGGTCATGCTGAGCGGGGATGTGGCAGCGCTTTACACCACGATTCGCACTTTTGGTGAGCGCCTCTCCTACGCCCGTGAAAACGTCGGCCTGCAGCAGGAATCTCTGGACCTCGCGGAGACGCGATATCAACTGGGAGCGACCTCGGAACTGGATGTCGAGCAGGCCAAGGCACTGCTGTACAACACCGAAGCTCTGATCCCCATTTTGGAACTGGGCCTGAGCCGGACGAAGAATGTCTTGAGTCAGCTATTGGGGTTGCCACCCAGCGATCTGGAATACCTGTTGGGAGGCACCGGAGGCATTCCGGCGGCACCCCCCACTGTGGCTGTGGGTATCCCCGCAGACCTGATCCGGCGGCGGCCGGATGTGCGCGCCGCGGAGATGGCCGCGGCGGCCCAGAGCGCGGCTATCGGGATCAACCAGGCAGACCTCTACCCGCATTTCGGTCTGGCCGGTTCCATCGGTCTGGCCGGAGACACCTTCGCGGATCAATTCGCATCCGGCAGCGGTACCGGCTTCTTTACCCCGTTCGTCAAGTGGGACATTTTCAACTACGGACGCATCCGCAACAACGTCCGCATCCAGGATGCACGGTTCGAGCAACTCGTCGTCGCCTACCAGAACACGGCCCTGGCCGCGGCCAGGGAAGTCCAAGACGGGCTGCAGGGCTTTCTGCGGACTCGGGAACAGGTAGGCTTTCTCACGGAAGCCGTTGGCGCCTCGGACCGGGCCGCTCAGCTCGCCCTGGTCCAGTACCAGCAAGGAGCGACCGACTATACCCGGGTGTTGAACACACAGACCTCTCTGCTGCAGCAGCAGGATGCCCTCACCGAGGCGCGGGGCCAGGTGGTCTCCAACCTGGTGGCAACCTACAAAGCGCTCGGGGGCGGTTGGCAGATTCGGGAAGGCCACGACTTCATCAAGTCGACCACGGCGGAGAGCATGGCCGCGCGAACAAACTGGGGCGAAATGCTGGCCGCACCATCCGAGACGCCGGAAGCCCCACCTGAGCCTTAGAGGCTGTCTTAAAAGTGATGAAAACTGTCGTTTGGCCAGAAAAGGCCTCGCCGCAAGGCACATCCTAAATGGGGTATCCCCATAGGGCTATCCCTTTCGGATGGAACGCCGCGCCGTGGTCGTTTCTGTCCAAACCCTTCGGGCAGAGTTGCTTTAGGTCGTGGCCGGCGTTGGGCACGAGGACCAAGGCCTTTGGGCCTGGGCGCCTCGCGCCTGCCTTGCCCAGCACCCCAAATCAATCTCTGCGACATGCTTCAGCACTTTTAAGACAGCCTCTTAAGGGCACCCTGATTGATTCGAGGCGGACCGGCCCAAGCGGAAGAGCTGGTAACCGTCCCCACCGGGCGGTTCAGTACCGGTAGTCGCGCGCCGTGTGATAGAGCGCCAGAACATTCTCGATCGGAACGTCCGGCTGAACGGAGTTGGAGGCGGCGACGATGTAACCTCCATCCGATCCCAGGATATTGATCCGTTTCAGAACTTCCCGCTCAACTTCATCCGGGGTTCCGAAGGGCAGCAGTTTCTGGGTGTCCACTCCGCCATAGAATGAGATTCTTCCCCTGAACAGCCTGATCAGGTTCTCCGGGTCCATTCCCGGAGTGTCCGGTTGAATCGGATCCAGAAGATCCAGACCCATCTCGATCAGGTCCTCGATGATCGGGACGACCGATCCGTCCGTATGATAGCGGGTTTTGAGTCCCATCTGCCTGAAGGGCTCAATCAGGTCTCTCTGAAACGGGCTTATCCATTCCCGCCAGAGCTCCGGCGAAAACATCATCCCGGTCTGCATGCCCACGTCGCCGGCACTCCAGACTATGTCAATCTCCCCTTCCGACTCCTCCAAAGCCCGCATGGTGATCTCTTTGCACAGCGCCGTGACCCGGCCAAGAATCGCCTCAACCATCTCCGGTTGCTCGATCAGATCCGCCAGGAATTTTTCCAGCCCCCGCATGGCCCAGCCAATCTCAAGAAAAGATCCCATGGAAAATACGATCGCCTTCGGTTCCTCTTGATTGAAGTTCCCAATGGCGTCCCGCACATGGGCGACCGACAACCAGTCGACCGTCGGCCAATCGTACTCCTCGATATCCCTTACGGTTTCAGCCTGTGCCAGGGGATGCACCACCGGATCGTGGTAACGACACCAATCGTTGCCCACGGACCTCCATCCGATGCCCCACATGTCCGTGCCGCCCGTACTGTAACCGAACGCTCCGGAGAAGGTATCCGGACCGACATAGCGGGCCGAAACATAGCGCATGTCCGCTCCGAAATAACGAAGCAGATCCTCACCCGACTCCAAGCCAAGATGCCTGAGCAACCCCGAGGTCGTCTCCTCTGTTCCGAAGTAATTCAGGGGCGGCCGATCGGGACGTCGATGGCTCAGGGCACACATCACCCGCTCTCGTGAAGTCATTGCTCTGATTTGCTTCTTGATTGCCGCTCAAGTCAAGGGCTCCGGGCCACTTCGGCCGAAGAGGTACTCACCGCCAATCTTCGAACGGCAACCAGGAAGAGAACCGCTCGTATTCCTCCGCGATCTTTTCCGGGACGGCTTTCCCTGCATGAATGAAATGCCGGTAGGCCAGGCGAAGCTTCCCGCCCTTCTTCAGATCGAGGGGTTCATCCCTGAGAACTGAGGCATTCAGGCCGTGCATATAGTGTTCGGTCCAGGTCACCCAGGGCGTCGGGTGCCGGAGATTCGACGGGTGATCCATGAGCGTGAGTCCGCCCCAATGCTGGAAATTGTGCCGGTCCGGAATGCCGTCCAGCCACCAGCTGTAGTCTGTCCACCGCGCCCGGGTACGATGGGAATCCAGCCAAGCGGTCTCACCCTCGCTGTTGAGCAACTCCGGCTCGACCGTGCGCACGAAGCGGACCGTCATGCCGCCATAGCCTCCCCATTCGACATGCCGATCGAGGTGGACATCCACCAGGGGGGTGAAGACGAATTCCCAATCGATGACCCGCCGTCTGCCTTGATCCCGCTGGGTGTAGGTGACCCGTCGTTCGTCCCGGATGAGCGGTTCCCCCTCCGGCGTAATCCACTCGATCACATTGGTGAGACGGGCACGATCTTCCTGCGGATCCTCAATCGTCATGGAGACATTTCGAGTCGTCGCCCATGGATGACCGCTCCCCTCCTGGTCCCAGGCATTGAGCCCGTTGATGTATTTCCAGGAGAAGTACATTCCGTAATGCCACGGATGATCACCCGGATTGACCATGGTCACCGGATGCCCGCCCGGCAGATTGACCGGATGGCAATAGGGATAGAGATCGACCTCGCCATAGCGATAGGTGAACAGGGGTTCCCTGCCGTCGCGAACCGTGACGGAACGGTTGAACTCGTGGGTGATTCGAAGTTTCGAACTCATCTGTTGCGGTGGTTGACGGTGGTTCTACAGGACCGCCCATACCATCGAGTGCCCGGCCAGGATCAAGATTCCAAAACACGAAGAGCGGTTGACGCAACCCTCTCCAATCCGGAGGATGTCCTCAACCAATTTCCCATGGTCCTTTACCTCATGCGCCACGCTCACGCCGTCAGTGAGCAGGAAGATCTCAGTCGCCCCCTCAGCGGCCGGGGACGCAGGCAGGCGCACGCGATGGGCAAACACTTCCAAACCCGCGACCTCATCGAGGCATCAAAGATCTGGCACAGCCCCCTGGAACGGGCGCGCGAAACCGCCGACCTTTTCAATGGATACGCCGAGTTGGGCGCATTCTGCCGTGGAGTGGACGGTCTCCTTCCTTTCGACGATGTCAGGGGTCTTGCCAGACGGCTTTCGGGATTCAACTACCCCCTGATGGTGGTCGGTCACGAACCCCATCTCGGACGCCTGGTTTCGCTCCTCGTTTCGGGCACGGTTGATCAGGATGTTATCGACTTCAAGAAAGGCGGGATCTGCAGTCTGAGACGCATCGAAACCCGCTCACTGGCCCGGCTCTGGAGCATCAATTGGTACCTGACACCAAAGGCCGTTGCCCACCCCGAAGGGGATTCGGGGCCGAAAGGCTGACCGGTCGACCGCGCCATGCGTCTCTTTCTCACGGGAGCATCCGGCCTGGTTGGATCCAATATTCTGCCGGTCGCCCTACGCCGCGGACACGAAGTCATCGCGGTCAGGGGATCGTGGCAGGGCGAGATTCCCGGCGCCACCCAAGTGATCCAGGTGGACCTTTCGGACCCTCACGCGGTCCAATCCTCCATCCTCGAGGCATTCCCCGATGCAATCATAAACGCGGCCGGCGTAACCGAACCTTTTCTCTGCGATCGCGATCCCAAGGGCTCCGCCTCGATCAATGTCGATCTTCCCAAAATACTGGCCCGGATCGCCCACCACCTGAGCGCACGACTGGTTCACCTGTCCAGCGAACAGATCTTCGATGGCAACTCGGCCCCCTATGAACGGGATCACACGCCTTCGCCCTCGAATCTCTATGGGCATCAGAAAGCGGAATCCGAGCAACGGGTACATTCGGGCGCACCGGAACATGCGGTCACCCTCCGCCTGCCCCTGCTCAACGGCAATTCTCCGGGCGGTACCCGCAGCCTGCACGAACGACTGTTCGGTCTCTGGGCCTCCGGCCAACCGGCTCGGCTCTTTCGCGACGAGATCCGGCAACCATGCGGGGCTGACAATGCGGCGGAGGTGGTTATCGAGATGTGTGAGCGCCCGGACCTCACGGGGATATTCAACTGGGCCGGCTCCGAAGCTCTTTCCCGCCTTGAAATGGGTCGCCGAATTCTCGATCGGTTCGGACTCCCGGACGATCTGGTCATCGGTCTGGCCCAGAGGGAGATTCCGGGCGGGAAGGACCGCCCCCCCGATCTGTCACTCGATCTCGCCGGCCTGGCCGGCAAACTCAAGACCCCACTCCAGGACTTCGCCACTCAACTCGAAAATCTCATCGTCCCGCGCCCGTTCCGCGAATGGTATCACAAACAGGAATGAAGAGAGTAAAGTCACCCATTCCTGGTCTGCGCTTTTCCTGGTCCATTCGGGTCGAATCGCCATCCAGCCACTTCTGCCTTTTCGGCAACAGCGTGCCATCGCGCGCCGCATTCTCGATTCACTTCTTACTTCCCACTTCAAACTTCTTACTTCCCATCCGCCATGCTTCACGTCCTGCCTGACCGAACCGGTGATGCCGCCGAGAACATGGCGATTGATTTCCTCATGCTGCAGAGGTACCCGGATCCCGACCACTTTCGCCTGCGCCACTACAACTGGCGGCGACCCGCCTGCACCTTCGGTTACAGTCAGAAAATCGCCTTCGTCCGCGAGGAACTTTCCGATCCCGACCTCGACCTGACCCGCCGCGCCACCGGCGGGGGCATCGTCGATCACACCGAGGACTGGACCTTCTGCCTGGTCATCCCCCGGGTTCACGACCTCTGGGAGCAGCCCGGGCCGGAGGTTTACCGAAATATCCATTATTCAATGACAAAAGCTTTCCGCCACCTCGGGGCCAAGGTGTGCCTACAGTCCAAGCCGTCCGAATCGCCGGTCGGGGTCTGTTTCTCCCGGGCCGAAATCAACGACATCGTTCTCGAATCCACCGGCGCCAAGGTGGCCGGTGCCGCCATGAAACGAAACAAGCGGGGCCTGCTCTTCCAGGGATCGATCTGGAAACCTCTGCTGCCCGGATTCAACTGGGAGGCATTCACCGAGGTCTTTGCCCAACGGCTGGCCGAAGACACGCTTGCCGAACCGGAGTATCCGGGTTGGCCCGCCTTCGATCCGGACGAGGAAACCGCCCTGATCGAGCAGTACGCCTCGACCGAATGGATTGAGGCGCGGTAAGAAGTCAGCCTTCCGGACCGACAAAGGTCCCGGACTCAATTCCGTTTCCAATTCGGCATTTTCCACCGCCGTCGAAGAATCCTTCCCCCCCTGTCTACATCCGGCGGCCAGGAGTCCGACAGCCACAGCCATCGATATTCCCGGCAACAGGAGGCGGTTTCGAAACACTATTTGCGTGGTTTTCTCCATGTCTTTTCCCCATTCTCTTTTCCATCATGACAGCACCAAGGGCCAACGGATCCCATCCGCTCAATATTCTGTGGATTTCGCTCGAAGATACCAGTCCCCGCTTCGGGTGCTATGGGGACACCGTGGCCCGTACGCCCAACATCGATCGCCTGGCCGCAGAGGGTTGCCGATTCCCAAATGCCTTCTCAACCGCCGGTGTCTGTGCTCCGAGTCGCTCCGCCATCATCACCGGAATGTACCCGGTGTCGATCGGTTCGCATCATATGCGGACGACTCACACCAATCGGGCCACCCCGGAAATGCCGACACCCTATGAAGTGGTCCCACCTCATTACGTAAAAGAATTCCCTGAATATCTGCGGGGAGCCGGATATTACTGCACAAATAACGAGAAGACCGACTATCAGTTCTCCCCGTCTCTCACTGCCTGGGACGAGTGCGGACCCGAAGGCCACTGGCGAAACCGGGAAGGCGACCAACCGTTCTTTGCGGTCTTCAATCCGACCCTCACCCACGAGAGCGGCATGTGGCCCAAGGAAGGAGAATCCATCGAGACCGATCCGGGCGCGGTCACCCTGCCACCCTTCCTTCCCGACACACCCAAAACCCGGCTCGCTCTGGCCCGCCATTACGACAATATCGCCCGATCCGACACCCTCGTCGGGAAGATCCTCGCCCAGTTGGAGGAGGACGGTCTGACCGACTCCACCATCGTCGTCCTCTGGAGCGATCACGGAGAGGGCCTCCCCCGAGCCAAGCGGTGGCTCTACGACTCGGGTATTCGCATCCCGATGATCGTGAGGTGGCCCGCCAGACTGGACCCCGGAAGCATTCGCGAACAGTTGGTGAGTCTGGTCGATCTCGGCCCAACCATGCTCTCGGTGGCCGGAGTCCCTGTTCCCGCCCACATGCAGGGTCAGGCCTTCCTCGGTTCCCAACGCAAGGATCCCCGGAGACATGTCTTTGCCGCTCGAGACCGTTTCGACGTGGCTTACGATATGGTTCGTGCGGTCAGAGACCGACAATTCAAGTACATCCGCAATTTCCAGCCCGAGCAGCCCTACCTCCTGTGGATCCCCTACCGGAACCGCCACCCGATCATGCAGGAAATCTGGAGGTTGCACGGAGAGGGAAAGCTGGAGGGCGCCCAGCGCCTGCTCCTGCAGCAACAGCGGCCGGTCGAGGAACTCTACGACACCGAAAACGACCCGTTTGAAATTCAGAATCTGGCCGACGATCCCGCCCACCGAGCCAGACTGGAGGATATGCGCAAGGTGATGAATAAATGGCGGCGGCGGGTGAAGGACATGGGCGATCTCCCGGAGGCGGAGATGGTTCGCGGATGGTGGCCCGACGGCGTGCAACCAACGACCAGCGCGCCGGTTGTCATCCCGATATCCCCGTCTCTTCCGGGCATTGAACCGGCCAGGGATTCTCTGGAGACCGAGGGTCCGCTCCACATACAACTCCACTGTGCCACCCAGGGCGCATCCATGGCCTATACCACCGAAACCGGAGACAGTCCGAAGTGGCGCCTCTATTCGGGTCTGATTCCAATTGCGCCGGGCGGCAGCATCCTCCGGGCCCGGGCCAACCGCCTTGGACACAAGCCCAGCGACGAGATCAAAATCGAACTGACAGCTCTTTGACGTGACCAGAGGCAGGCGAACCTGATTGAGGTCATTCTCCGAGAGGTTCTGTTCAAGTCGGTTCGACCGGCTGCAGAGAGAAGGCAAATCGATGGATTCCCGGCAGGATCCTGTATTGCGGCAGGGTATCCGGCCCGCAGCTGGCGCCGCCGAGTCCACGTTGCTTGAGATCGAGGGTCAGCCAGATCGCGTTGCCCGGCACGAGCTCGCTGGTATGGGCGGCCCGAGTCAGGTCGGCGGCCCGAAAGCGCGACGCCCCGGCTTCGAGCAATGGACGCCCGACCAGCCGAACACCATGACCCTCCTCATCGGTCAGACTGATCCACCGCAGGTCGGTCTTGTTTCCGTGTTCCTGCGGAACAATATACGGCACATACTGATCATCAACTGTGCCCGAGTGACGGGCGATTCGCGCCCCTTCCTTGCGGTCACAATAGGATTCATGCGGGCCTCGCCCATACCACTCCATCAGATGCATGGTGCGCGGCACCCTCAGCACCACTCCCACCCGTGGCAGTTCGGGCCAGGAATCGGGAATCGTTATCGTATTGCGAAATTCGAGACACCCTTCCGGCCGCACAATAATCTCGCATCGATGGACAGCCGGATCCTTCAGGCGATTGGTTGCGTAGAGTGACTCGGTGGTAAGGACGACCCGTCGGCGAGTCACGGTGCCGACCTCCACCGAACTGCCGATGCGCTTGAGGCGGCCGAGGCCCACTTCCTGCCATCGACCCAGAACCTTTCGAGGATCCCGGGGTTTCAGTTTGATGCCGTCGTTATCGGTTGGGGCCCGCCAGAGATTGAGCACCGGGCCGGACTCGACCAGGGTTCGCCCTCCGTCCAGTATCCTTCCGATCCGGGCACTCTTGCGATCGCAGACCACGCGATGTCGCCCGTCTCTGATGTCCACACTTGAACCGCTTTCGGTTACGGAAAGCCTGGCCCGGCCTGCCAGGAGACTCCGGCCCGTTCGGCGAACCCCGGGCACCGGGAATTGCTCCCACCCTATCTCGTGCCCGGCCGGCGCCCATATCGTTTCGCGGGAGAGAGACAGCTTTACGGTCAGAATTGCCTCTCCCTCCGGAATTTTCTTTCCCTCGCGGTAGGGGAGAAAAACCGTATCCGATTTTCCGGGACCAATACGGAGAGCCGGCAATGTGCCACGCCGGACCAGCTTCCCATCCACCGCCAGTTCCCAGGAGATCACGGATCCCCGCAAATTGGTGAAATCGTGCTTATTGACAACGCGAATCCGGCCCGTGGCCAAGTTCACGGCTTCAAACCGGACGGGCTGCACGACTTTTTTCAGCTCGTACATGGCCGGGTGGGGTTGGCGGTCGGGCCAGACCAATCCATTGATGCAGAAATTTCTGTCGTTTGGCTCATCGCCAAAATCCCCGCCAAAGGCCCAGTATTCGCGTCCGCTTTCATCCTTCCGGACGAGCCCCTGATCGACCCAATCCCAAATAAACCCGCCCTGCAGACCATGGTGCTTTTCGATCGCGTCCCAGTATTCCCGCAGATTGCCGGTGCTGTTCCCCATCGAGTGGGCATACTCGCACATGATGAGCGGTCGATCATCAGTCGTTGTCCTTGCCCATTCGACCAGGCTCTCGACCGATGGATACATCGGAGGGACGATATCCGTGACCGCCCGGCCGTCCGCCCAGCTGAACCCCCGCCAGAGCGTGATGCTCCCTTCGTAATGAACCGGTCGCGAGGGATCGGTCTTTCGCATCCAACTGGCCAGTAGATTATGGTTCGCACCGTAGCCCGATTCATTGCCCAACGACCACGCCACTATGCTGGGATGATTCCGGTCGCGAATCACCATGCGTGAACCGCGATCAAGAAACGCCTGCGCCCACGCAGGATCCTCACAAAGACGGTTGGAATGATGGTGCGATTCAATATTGGCCTCGTCGATGACATAGAGCCCATATTCGTCGCAGAGATCGTAGAACACAGGATCGTTCGGATAATGGCTGGTCCGAACCGCATTGATGTTGAAGCGCTTCATCAGAAGCACGTCCGCCAGCATTGACTCCCGGCTGATGACCTTCCCGGTGCGGTCATCGTGATCGTGGCGATTGACTCCCTTGAACAAGACCGGTTTCCCGTTGACCAGAAACTGTCGATCCCGGATCTCGAGACGCCTGAATCCGAATCTCGTCGTGGTGGCTTCGGCCACGGTTCCATCCGGTCGTATCAAACTGACCGCAACCCGATACAGGTCGGGTGTTTCCGCCGACCACAAGCGGGGATTCCCGACCGGAGCACTGAGTGAAATCGCCGGTCGGGCACTCTGCTGAAGCGAGGGATCGTAGGGCTGCAGCTCTGATTCGAGCGGGGTTTTCCAGACCGAACGACCCTTTGGCCCCCACGCGACCGCCTGAACGCGCCACCCGGTCTCAAGTCCTTCGAGACCGGATACCGAAATCTCCATCCCGAGGGTGCCCGATTCCAAGTCGTCGGCCAGTTCGGGTTTGACCACCAGGTCATACAACCCCGGTCTGCCCAGCGAAAGAAGCTTGATCTCCCGATGCAGTCCGGCCTGCCACCAGTGATCCTGGTCTTCCAGGTAACTGCCGTCGGACCACCTGATCACGCGAAGCACCAGCAGGTTTTCGCCTCCCACCACGTGGTCGCTGAGATCGAACTCGGCCGGAAGGCGCGAGTCCTTGCCGACCCCGACCCGCACACCGTTGATCCACACTTCGACCACGCTCTCGAACCCGCCGACATGCAGGACCGTGCGCCGGGATCTCCAACCCCGGGGAAGCCGGAACCGCCTGCGATAATGGCCGGTCGGGTTTGTCTCGGGGACCTTCGGCGGCTCGGCATCGAAGGGCATGCGTACATTGGTGTAGATCGGAATGTCGTATCCCTGCATGGTCCAGAGCGAGGGCACATCCACTTCGTCCCAGCGCGAATCGTCCAATCCGGTATCGGCAAATCCGATCGGCGAATCCTCCGGGCGCGGCGCCAGCTGAAAACGCCACCGACCATTCAGCGACCGAACCAGGGACGACTCACTTTCCTGATCCAGAGCCGCCTCGACCGTCGGGTAAGGGGTCAGGGTGGCTCGGGCGGGCAGCCGGTTGATTCCGGTAATGACAGGATCTTCCCAGTATCTGAACTCCATGCCCCACAAGCCTGCCTTGCCGGCTTCCAATCGCAAGCAAGACTGGTCCGAGTGACCGTCTTGATCTGAGGGACTCTGAAAACGGTCGCACAGGAGCGCGACCCTCCGAGAGAACCCGTGTCTGATCGGAGGGCTGATCTCCTGAGCAGCCACTGCAAGCCAAGTCACCCCTCCCTCTTGAGGGTGACCACGCATTCCAGATGCCTGGTCTGCGGGAAGAGGTCGAACGGCTGGATACGCCCGATTGCGTAACCGCCCTGATGAAGCACCGCCAGGTCCCGGGCTTGGGTGGCCGGATTGCAGGAAACGTAAATGACGGTCCTGGGACTGAAGCCGATCAGTTGCTCAAGGAACTCTGCGGTGGATCCCTTTCGCGGCGGATCGATGACCACGGCGGTCTCATCGGGAGGATAACGGACCGTCTCGAAAATCCCCGCTGCATCGCCAACTTCGAAGCTGCAATTGCCGATCTCATTTGCCTGGGCGTTTTCCCGTGCCCATCGAATGGAGGGTTCGCTGATCTCGATGCCGGTTGACTCTTCGAATGACCGGGCGGCGGTCAGGCAGAACAGACCGCTCCCGCAGTAGGCATCGATCAGGAATCGATTGCCTCCGGAGACGGCTTCGTCGCGCACGTGGGCGGTAAAGGCCTCGAGAATGAAGGGGTTGTTCTGGAAGAACTCACCCGCCGGAAAATGCAGGGTCAGGTTGCCAACCTTTTCATGGATGATGGCTTTCGGGTCGGTGGTGACCCCCTCGCGGGCATCACGCAGCAAGAGGGTGGCGCCGCGCGGGTAGGTCTCCCGCTTCCGCATGACCTCCTGCCTGACGGCCGCCAGCCGCTCGTTGATCGCGCCGGTGGCCAGAAGACATCGGGGCACATCGACCACTCCGCGAAAACTCCCCTGCGCCCGGAACCCGATGGCCAGCTCGCGATCCGGTCGGGGCCGCTCGAAGTGCGGGGTGATCTTCGAACGATACCCGTAGATCTCCGGGGAGCGGATGACCGGATCAACCTCCGCCTCAATCTTCGCCAGATGCAGGAGGAGCTCCGCCACCTGACGCCGTTTCCACTCAAGCTGCTTGCTGTAGGACAGATTCTGATACTGACACCCGCCGCATTTCCCAAAAACAGGACAGGGCGGTTCGACCCGATCGACCGAGGGCTCCAACACCTCGAGCAGGTCGGCTTCCGAGTAGTTCTTGTGGTTGCGCCAGACCCTTGCGCGAATCCGGTCTCCCGGAAGAGCGAACGGGACCAGGACCACCCATCCGGCGCTTTCCGGTTCCGAATCGGGCAGCCGAATCCGTCCCAGGCCCTGGCCTTCGTTGGTCAGGGTCTGAATATTCAGGTCCAGATCCTGATGGTATTCGAACGGAACGGCGTTGAAGGGTTTTTTCCGGCGCACGTCCCCAGAAGAGCAACCGATTCGAAGGGGTCAAAGCTCAAAGACGATGTTGAGGCGGGGATGAAAGGTTCTGCGGTCGGCTTCCGTTCGCAGGCAACAGCCCCTTTACTCCCGCACCGGCATGCACGATGGATTGTGGCGGCCACGGCAGCAAGGAACAACCCCGGGGCCGATTCAGTCTTTCCTTTGGCCCTGTTTTCCCTTCTTCATGGAAAACCATGTCAGTCGAATCGATCACCAGCCTGCAGAATCCAAGGATCAAGAACCTGGTCCGGCTTCGTGATCGCAGGCCAAGAGACAAGCAGAAGGTTTTCCCGGTCGAAGGGTTTCGGGCCATTCGCCGGGCCCTCGAACAGCGAGTTCCCATTCTCGAACTCTACTACGCACCCGACTGGTTTCTGGGGACCAACGAAACCGAGGTGATCGACCGGGTTGCCGCAAGCGGCGCCCGACTCTTCGAGCTCTCCAAACCGGTATTTGCCAAGATCGCCTACCGGGATCGACCTGAGGGCCTCCTTGCAATGGTCGATCAATGGGAAACCACCCTCAGCGACCTCAAACTCGGCACCCCCCCCTTTCTCCTCGTCGTCGAATCGATCGAAAAGCCCGGCAACCTCGGAACCATTCTCAGGAGTGCTGACGCGGCCGGAGTCGATGCGGTGATCGTCTGCGATCCGGTGACCGACCTCTTCAATCCGAACGTGGTCCGTTCGTCGACCGGTGTTCTTTTTGCCGTCGATGTCGCGGTGGCCCCGTCGAAGACCGTTCTCGAGTGGTTGCGCGAAAGGAAGATCCGAATAGCCGCCACCACCCCGCATACCAGGAACGTCTACACCCGGGCTGACCTGACCGGCCCCCTGGCCATCGTCATGGGCAGCGAACAACACGGGCTGAGCGGCACGTGGTTGGACGCCTGCGATCAACCCATCCGCATCCCCATGGCCGGCCAGGCCGACTCCCTCAATGTCGCCATGGCAACCCTGGTCACGCTGTTCGAAGCCGTTCGCCAACGCGGCACTGATGCATACTGAACGTGTCAAGGGCGGTCTGGCCGCGGCGGCGACATTTCTGCTCTGGGGTATCCTCCCGATCTACTGGAAAGAACTCGGAGGGATCCCTCCGCTCGAGGTCGTCGCGCATCGTCTGATGTGGACATCGATCCTGCTGGTGGTGCTTCTGGCGCTGACGGGCCGGCTCGGGGTTTACCGGACGGAGTTCCGTTCAACGCCCCAGGTGCTTTCCCATCTGATCCGGGCGGCTCTGCTGGCCACCAACTGGCTGACCTACATCTGGGCGGTTTCTCACGACCGCATCCTCGAAGCCAGTCTCGGGTATTTTCTTGTTCCGGTGGTAAACGTGACTCTCGGGGTGATCTTCCTGAAGGAACGCCTGAGCGCGACCCAAGTGGCTGCGGTGTGCATTGCCGCGATCGGGGTCGGGTTCTTCGCCGTCAACGCCGGCGGCTTGCCGTGGGTGCCGCTCAGTCTCGCCCTTACGTTCGGATTCTATGGTCTTCTGCGCAAGAAGGCCACGGCGGGGGCGTTGGCCGGCGCCACCATTGAAACCAATTTCCTGCTGGGCTTCGCCGTTGCCTGGCTGGTTCTGCTGGAAGTCAAAGGGGAAGGCACCTTCCTCAACGCGCCCGCCTCGATCAACCTTCTGCTCATGGGGACCGGGATCATCACCGCCATCCCCCTGATACTCTTTGGATACTGCTCCAAGCGGATCTCCCTGGGTATGATCGGTATTTTCCAGTACCTCGCCCCCACCACAAAATTCGCTATCGGGCTCTGGGTCTACCACGAGCCGTTCACCGCCATGCAGATGGTCGGCTTTATCCTGATCTGGACAGCCCTCGCCATCTATTCGTGGAGCGGGCTCAGGGCTCACCGCCATCGCCCACACCCTATTCTGCCGGAATGAACACCCTCCGCCTTATCATCCTTCCGACGGCCACGCCGTCGCCCTACCGGCAGGTCAGGGGAATTCCCACCGCCCACGACCGCATCGAAGAGGTTCAGGTCGCTGTACCGTGACCGGCACTTCGCCCGCCCGCTCGGCTCAGGCGCCCGGGAGATGAGTTTGCTCGAACTGGTTCAGAAACAGCTCGAGACCGGCATCCATGGGCACGCGCGGCATGTATTGCAGATCCTGTTTCGCCCGTTCGATGGAGAACCAGTGGTCTTTGGCCAGTTCCGAAGCCACAAAGCGGGTCATCGGCGGTTCTCCCCGAAGTCTCAAGGCCGCCCAGAGGCACTCGCACCCCGCTCCCAGGCGGCGAGCCGTCCGCAGACTGATCGTTTTCTCCACCTTCGGGATCCCGAGTCTGCTCAGCAGATCATTGATCCAGGTCCAGAGCTCAACCGGTTCACCGTTGGTGATGAAGTAGGCACGACCGCCCCCGCAATCAGGACGCTCGACAAGTGTTTGTTCCGCGAGCAGGTGAGCGTCCACCACATTGTCAATATAGGTGAGGTCGACCCGGTTCCGACCCGAACCCACGATGCGCAACCGACCCCTCCTCGCTCGTTCGACCACCCGTGGAACGAGATTGGTATCGCCCGGACCCCAGACAAGGTGTGGCCGGAGTGCGACCGTGCGCAACCCCGCCCGGTCATCCGCCTCGAGCACGGCTGCTTCGGCAATCGCCTTGGTTGCCGGGTAGTGAGCGGGGATCTGCTCGCCGTAAGGAAGCGATTCGTCGACACCCGCGAGATCTGAACCGGTGAAAATGACACTGGGTGAACTCGTAAAAACGAGCCGCGGCACCTCAAAATCCCGGCACCCGTTGATGATCGCCTGAGTGCCCTCAACATTGACCGCCCGGAAACCTGCATAGCGCCCCCATAGACCCACCTTGGCGGCAACATGAAATACCGTCGCCATCCCTTGACAAGCCTCACGAACCGCACCGGTGTCCCCAAGGTCAATCCGGATGCATTCGGCACCCCTCGCCTGCAAACCCGGCACCTGTGACCGGCAGATGACCCGCACCTTTCGTCCCTGATCCAGGAGGCGACGTGCGATGGAGCCACCGACGAAACCACTCCCCCCGGTTACGAGGACGGGGGCGTCGTCATTTGAGGAGAAACCTGCCATCACTGGAAATCATTACCGCCGGCGCACGGCGGCGATAGGATTGGTCTGCGGCCTTTGAAAACCCCGGCCAGTTTCAGGCGATTGATCTTTGCATTGTGGCGGACGTCGACGGGGAATTGCTTGTGGAAGAAAAAGTGACGGATGCTCGCAGTGGGACGGTGCATTCGGCCAAGTGCGGCAAGCTCGTCCACCAGTCGTTTTTTTCCTCTATCCGTTTCGGTCATCCGGCCCCGCACGAGTTCGATGACAATGGCCGGTACTGTTGTGCCCCTATCCTGCCAGGCGATCAATGCGGTTCGTCGCACGCCCGGGTGTGGGTTGAAGATCGCTTCGCAGCAATCGGTGTAGAACACCCCATCCGCCGTCCGGACCGCCTCCGCCTGTCGCCCACAGAACCACAGACGGCCATCAGAATCAAGGTATCCAAGGTCACCCATGCGATGCCAGATCCGGTCACCATCCCGTATCTTGGCCTGTGCGGTGGCTTCGGGCAGTTGGTCGTAGCTCCGGGTCACGGTTGGCCCGGTCGCGATGATCTCGCCGGTATGATCGGGAGCACACACGATCGCCTCGTCGATTGATTCGATCGGCAAAGGGCTCGGCTCGATAACGCGCACCTCGACCCCGCGCAGAGGCCGGCCGACACAGGTTCCCGCGCCCGACTGCGTCCGCTCCGCCGTCTCCCCAATCACCGTTTCATCGTCGATGCTCGAAACCGGGAGCACTTCAGTGGCCCCGTAGGGTGTATGGGTGTGCCCGTTGGGGATGATTTCTCGAAAGTCCTGCATGAGGCGGGGAGGCACCGGGGCGCCCGCCATCAGGATCCGGCGCAGTGTCGGCAGCGTTGATCCTGTTTTGATACAATGATCCGCGATCTTCTTCCACAGGACCGGTGATCCGAAGCTGCTGGTTACCGAGCACTGCCGAATCGCCTGCACGATCATTGACGGATCAACCGTCGCCGGCCGGCTCGGGTTGATCTCCGGAACCACAGTCGTCATTCCGAGGGCCGGGTTGAAGAGGGCGAAGATCGGAAGCATCGGCAGATCGATTTCACCCGGTTCGATCGAGTAGGTTTCGCGAATGGCCGAGACCTGGGCTTCAAACATGCCGTGCTCATAACAGACCCCCTTGGCGGGGCCGGTCGAACCGGAAGTGAAGAGAACTGCCGCCAGGTCACGCGCCGAGGTGGGTGCAACCGGATAAGGTAACTGATCGGCGCTGTTGCCAATCCGACGGTCGCTCCTTACCCGGAGACGAATCCCGACTGAACGGAAACGAAGAAAGAACACCCGCGAAAGGACAACGGCTGTTCCTATCCCCACCAGCGCCCGAGGTTTCGATCGCTGGACGCAGCGAAGGAATCCCGGGAGACCCATCCCGGGATCGATCACAATCGGAACCGCCCCTACTTTGAAAAGAGCGAAACAGATTCCGATGAGCGAAAGACCGGGGCGCACCATGAGCAGGACCCGTGTGCCGCGCTCGATCCCTGCCGCTGCGAAACGAAAGGCCCAGGCATCGGCTTCCGCGTTCAGTTCCAACGCACTCTGGCAGAGATAATTGATCGAACCATCCGGCAGTCGGCCCCGAGGAACCAGCAATGCCGGGAAGTCTGGTTGTGACGCAGCACGCTCCGGGAGATACCGTGCCACATTGGCCGGTGGCCCCTCGCTCATTTGCCGCAATCTCCGACTACTGGTCGGAGTATGAAATCAGGCCCCAGAGAATCGTGACTTTGTTGCCTGTAAGCCGGCTGGCCGGGCCCGGCCGGTCGGTATTGGTGGGGAACGAGGTCAGACTCTGCTTTTCGTAGGCCCCTTCGCGGGATTCGAAGAGCCCGCCCAGAACAACGGTTTCCGATTTCCCATTCGCAGAGTGGGTTGAACATCCACTTCCCGCGACGGCCAACGCCGAAAGAAGGGAAAGAAGCAGGAGGGCTCGGAAGGTCTTCATGGCGGTTGGAGAGCAGTTTGGCGGCTCGAAGCGGACAACCTTCCCAAAACAACCCTCTTTGCGGGGCCTTTCAAGCCCAATCTCCGGTCCACGGAATGACCCGCGGGGCTCGGAAGCAGCAAACCGGCTACTCGATCTCCGGTTTCTCGAAAATACCAAGCGGCAAGTCGGGATTGGGTACAATGGTGTCGAGCACGGTCACGATAGGATGGTGGTCTTCCTGGGTCATTTCTATTCGATGCGGCAACCATACGCCCAGGACCGGGCGGAACTCACTGTATTGATGGAGGACCGGGACAAGCCGGCCGCGGATCACCTGCTCCGACTGCTTGGCGGTGACCTGATAGGTATCATGTGCAATCAGAATCGCACAGGCCTTCGCGTCCTCGCACATCACCTCGATTAGAAACCCGCGGCTTTCATTGATTGTGGTCACACCTCTGTAATCCAATTCGATTCCCCTGGTTCCACGGTCGGACAACGGTCCCCAAAACCACGCATCACTGATGAACTGGCGGCGTTCTTCCCCAGTCATGGTCTCTTCCTGTACCCGGCCATCGCGAACCCGCACCTGCCAGGCTTCAGTACCGTCGTATCCTTGTATCAGAGCGGTCTCCTCGTTGAGCCGGGTCTCGATGCGGATATGGTTGGGAACGGCCCCCCAGATCGTAATGGGGATGCGACGCTCACCGAATTCCTTATGTCCCTCCTTGCGCATCGCTTTCAGATCGTCCACCGCGGCCTGCCCTCCGATGGCATCTATATGGAGGAAAACCAGATCCTCCGCCACTCCGGCCTGACTGGCAGCGGTGCTGAAAAACAAAGACAGCCCGACGGGGATGACATGCAGGACGCGGAACATCATGATGGCGAAATCAGCTGATTCAGGGCTTTCTGCATACCATTGGACAGGATGATGGCAACCTCTGTTACGGCTGATGTGGAAATCAGCCCTCCGAGGATGAGGATGAGGCGGGTTGGGAGATCCGGAGGATCGATTCCCGGGTCGCCCACCTCAGGATGCCGCTTCGGGCGCAGCGGATTCTCTCAAGAAGACCTCGAGGGACGGTTCCAGGATCCCCACCTGCCAGGGCAGGAGGACCTCGGAAGCATCGGCGGGATTTCGGGCGAGCCGGGCCAACTGGAGGCGAGTCGCGATCAAGGTCGGATCGATCTTCAACCCTTCCGCGGCCTTGTCTCGGCAATGCTTCAATCCGTCCTGCCTCTGCAATTCGGCTGCGTTCAGCGGCTGACGGCCGTTCCGGTTGCGTGGGCGGCGCGGAAGCGACTTGGGATCTCTCTCCGCCCCGCGCTCAAGCGCTTCCTTCAATCCCTTGCTTCGGCCTCGTCTCAGACCTTTGGGCAACGCATCAAAAACCGCCTGGATGGTTCCATCCGCCACTGCATTGGAGAGCCTTATCAGGTAATCGTTGCTCATCACCTTGAACGGGGGTCGATCCATTCTCCGGGCTTCGCTCTCCCTCCAGTGCCACAGCTCAAACAAGGTGGCCTGGGCTCTGGGCGCGAGCCTGTTATGGGGTCCGATCCTCCAGGCGTATTCGTCCTGGCGTGGAAACCCCGTCTGGGCGACCTCAACCTGCCAATCACACTTCTGTCGATGCCACTCCAGACGGCCAAGCTCGCGGAGCTGATCCTCGATCATCTTCTTGAGAAGCGGCAGATGGGCGACATCGCCCACCGCGTAGTGGAGCATCTTGTCCGGGAGCGGGCGTCGCGACCAGTCGCTCTTCTGACTGTCCTTCGGGTGGTGCACATCGAGGTAATCGTCCAGGAGGGAGGACAGGCCGATGCGTTGCGCGCCGACCAATTGGGCGGCCAACATCGTATCAAAAACAAAGGCCGGCCGGAATTCCGCCAACTCCCACAACAGACGGAGGTCGAAATCGCTGCCGTGCATGATGAGCGTTTTATCCCTCAGTCCGTCCCAGATCGGCTGAAGATCCAAGTTCGAAAGCGGGTCGACCAGATAGTCATTATCGCCCGCCCGCAACTGGATCAGGCAGACCCGGGTATGGTAATGATGCAGGTTGTCCGCCTCGGTATCGATGGGGACCTCATCAACCTTTTTCAGGTCTCTGATCAAGGCCTTCAGCCCATCCTGCCGGTCGATGAAAACGTAGTCTGTCGTTTTGCTGGTCAATGACACGCCGGGTATTTGTCCAGATGAAGAGCGTTTTGCCAATGCTGCATTCGTCTCAAGGGCCCTCAAGTTGTCATCCGTGGATCCAGCCCTCCAAAAAATCGCTCACCAGCGACGGCAGATCGTTGCTGTACCCGCCCTCCAGAACAGCCGCGGTCGGTATCTGAGCTGCGGCCAGCCACTGTCCAAGAACCCCGAAATCCTCCCGCCGAAGGCTCATCTGGGTGATCGGGTCATCGTGGTAGGCATCGAAACCGGCCGAAACCAGGACCAGGTCCGGTTCAAAAGCGAGGACATCCTCCCAGGACCCCTTCAACGTGTTCATATGATCGGCCGGAGATGTTTCCGGTGGGACGGGATGATTGAAACAGTTGTCAGATGATTCCATCCCGGTTCCGGGATAGCCCGGGCATTGGTGGACCGAGACATATCGGATACCCTGTACTCCCTGCAGAATCGCCTCGGTACCGTTGCCATGGTGCGCGTCGAAGTCCCAGATAGCCACTCGTTCGACGCCCTCGTTCCGGGCGACGAGAGCGGCGATGGCCACGTTGCTCAGGTAGCAGAACCCCATCGCCTGGTTGGCGGTGGCGTGGTGCCCCGGTGGCCGCATGAGCGAAAAAACCAGGTTGCCCGAGAGAGCCAGCCGCATTGAGGACACTGCTGATCCCGCCGACCGCCGGGCCAGATCGGCGATGCCTTCGTAATACGGGGTATCCCCGTCAAAGGGACGGCCCTCATGGATCCGCTTCCAATGACCGATCGAATGGGCCAGCAGAAGCTCCGATTCCGGAATCAACTCCGGGCGGCGCCAATCGGCGGGCTTAATTGTTTCCTCAAGCAAAGTCGCCGTGTGCAGGATCCGTTCCGGTCGCTCGGGATGGCCCGGCATGGAATAGTCCGCGTTTTTCGGGTGGGTGAAGATGACCATCGATGAAACAGGAGATTCAGCCAGAAACGGTGGGAAAAGAACAGAAAAAGAGGAGACGCACCAAGGTTCAATAACGTATTCTGACCAGGACTACGACCCCTCCGAGAGCCCATGAAAACTCCGCATTCACTTCTTTCGACGTCAGTTCTGGTCGCTCTTCTCGCACACCCGGCAGTGTCTCCGGCCAAGCCGATCCCGGTGGAGGACCTTTTCGGTGAATCCGCCGCCACCGCCTTCAGCCTGTCCCCGGACGGAACCTATTTCGCTCTGATCGGGCGGGACCCGAAAGGCAAGCGTTCCCTCTATGCCCGGAGCCTGGAGACCGATGATACCCAGGCCTGGACCATCGACGGCGGCGGGAATTCGGTCGCCAGCTATGCCTGGATCAGCAATGAGAGGCTCGCCTACCGGGTCAGCCGCCACGACTACTATTTCCAGGGCCTCTACTCAGTCGAACGGGACAAGAAAACCATCCACCGGCTCGATTTTGGCGCCGTCAATCTGATCGAAGACCCATTGATCGACCGGGAATCACTCCTCGTCCTGCGTCGACGCGGTGATGGCGAAATAAGGCCTTACCACTCTGAACTTGTGGAGATCAATTCAACGACCGGTCTTCCGATAGAGACGGTCTGGACCTTCAAGGGCACACCCTTGGGGATCGAAATCGATCTCAATGGCCAGGTCCGCCTCTTGAAGACCTATTATAAGAACGAGCATTTTTTCATGTATCGGGTCGATTCCGAAGATCCGTGGACCCGGCTCGATCTGCCTGAGGATGTGAATATCCTGGGGTTTGGCCCGAGTGGAAAGGTTGTCCTGGTCTCCGACTATTTCGGCCGGGACCGCTCCGCCCTCTATCGTTACGATATCACCCGCCAGGAACCCGGCGATCCGATCTATGAGGATCCGGTCTATGATCTTCACACCTCGGCGGCAAAAATCCTCGATGCGGAGCGGAAGGTTCCCCTGGGATTCCGATACCAGGCGGACCACGAGAAAACGATCTGGTTCTCAAAGGAGATAAAGCAGATTCAGGAGATCCTGAATGAGCACAACCCGGACACCATCAACCGTATTGTAAGCGCCAATCTATCCGCGGGCCGTTTCCTCGTTCTATGTTACAGCGACCGGCAGCCGTCGATCTACAGACTGCTCGACTACGGGCAGCGCCGCATCACCGATCTCTGGCCCACCCGTCCCCAGATCGATCCCGAGAAGATGTCGCCGGTCGAATCCTTTGAGTTCGTCAGCCGCGATGCCCTCCCACTCCATGGGTACCTGACCCGCCCGGTCACCGGCAAGGCGCCCTTCCCCACCGTGGTCGTGGTCCACGGTGGACCATGGGCACGGGATACCTGGGGATTCGATCCGGAGGTTCAATTCCTGGCCAGCCGGGGCTACGCGGTCCTTCAGGTCAATTACCGCGGATCCAGCGGGTTCGGCCGCCGCATCAGCCTGGAGCTCAAAGCCGACCTGAAGGGAATGAATGACGATATCGAGGACGCCGTGCGCTGGGCCATCGCGGAAGGTCACACCGACGAAGACCGGGTCGGCATCATGGGCGGGAGCTTCGGCGGCTACGCCGCTCTGTATGGGGTCGCTTTCAAGCCGGAACTCTACAAATGCGCCATCGGCAATGTGGGCGTCTATGACTGGCCGATGCATATCAGCGAGAAGAAAGGTAGTTTTTCCGATTATGCCTTCGACTTCTACCGGAAACTCTGGGGCGAAGATTACCGGGAAAAACTGGAAGCGCTCTCCCCCTACTTCCACGTCGACCAGATCGTGGCACCCGTCTTCATCGCCTACGGTCGTGACGATCGCCGGGTGAAGCCCGTTCAATCCAAACGGATGATCGCCGCCCTCAAGAAACACGGGGTGGAGCACGAGGTCTTTTCAAAATCCTGGGAGGGTCACGGATTTTTCGACGACGAGGTCCAGTTCAAATACTACCGCAAAATCGAAGCCTTCCTGAAGAAGAATCTATGATTCAGGTCCGCCACCTCCCAACCCGAACGCGCGAATCCTCACCATGAAACAACGTTTCTTCCTGATCATGATCACGACCCTGGGAATCCTGATCCCTTCCCTTGGCGCCGTCGGCAAGACGATCCCCGTCGCTGATCTCATCAATCGCGTGCCTGCCCAGAATTTCACACTGTCTCCGGATGGTGAATATCTGGCATTCATGGGGCTGAATGCCGAGGGCAGGATGGCGCTGTACGCCCGGGATCTTGAATCCGGTGAGATTCATTCCTGGATTGGGTACGGTGACAGTTCCAAGCTCCTCGATTACTTCTGGGTCAGCCCCGAGCGGTTGGCTTATCAGACGACCGCCCCCGGGAATATTTCGGACAACACACGAGACTATATCGGGGTTTACTCGGTCAAGCGGGACAGCGCAAAGATCAACAAGCTGAACGATAAGAAAGAAAGAATGTTTCTGGTCGATCCGCTCGTCGATCGAGAGTCACTTCTCGTGGAGCGCAACTTCGGAATGATTAGCGAGAAGAGTCCGGCGACCCTGATCGAAATCGATCCGGTAAAAGGAAAGAAGCTTCGAACCCTTGCGACTTTCACCGAAGATCCAGGCCTTTACCACAGAGACCTTCAGTGTTTTGTGGATCCTTCAGGGGATCTGCGGGTTCTCCTGACCCTTGGCGATGATTCGAGCAAGTGGACCTATCGATCGTCTCCGGATGCCGAATGGATTCCCCTTGGCTCATTTGAGGACTTCAGGGTGCTCGGTCTCGATCCATCCGGAAACGGCGCCTTGGTGACCGGACACTTCGGTCAGGATCGGTCCGGTCTCTACCGCTACGACCTGGAAAGCCAATCAGTCGGTCCACTGGTATTCAGCGACCCCACCTATGACCTTCGCCCGAGCGCTTTTCTGGTCAATGACGTCCGGGGCCAACCACTGGGCCTGCGCTATGTCACCGATCGCCAGAGAACCATCTGGTTCTCGGCGAATATGCAGCAAATCCAACAATTGCTCGATCAGAAGATCCCCGATTGCGTAAACAGTATCGTGGGCGCTGATACAACCCACGGTCGTTTTCTGATAGAGAGCACCAGCGACCGGCAACCCTCCCTGTACAAATTTCTCGATCTGGAGAAACGATCGCTGACCACCGTTTTCGTAACCAACCCCTCGATCGATCCGACCGAAACCGCGAAAACGGATACGATGAAGATCGAGTCCCGCGATGGTCTGAGCCTTGATGGATTCTTGACCCGTCCGATCGGCACGGATCCACCCTATCCAACCATCGTGGTTCCGAGAAGCAGCGCACGGAGCCGGGTAACCTGGGGATTCGATTCGCGGGTCCAGTTTTTCGCCAATCTCGGTTATGCCGTTCTGCAAATCAACAACCGTGGTTCAATCGGGTACGGCAAGCACTTCTCAGAGGATCTCTTGGGTGACCTCGCCGGCATGAACAACGATCTGGAGGACTCGGTGAAGTGGGCGATTGAGCAGGGACTGGTTGACCCCGACCACGTCGCAATCGCCGGGAGCAACTTCGGAGCTTTTGCCGCCATCTACGCGATCGCAACGAATCCCGAAATCTACCGGTGCGCGATCGCTCTCAATGGTATCTACAATCTCAAAAAGCACATCGCCCGACAAGCCAGCAGAAAGGTTTCGGCAGGTTGGGGAGATATGCTCATCACGAGTTTCGGTGAGAATCCAAGCGATGATCTCGAATACGATCTTCGACTGCCTCCACCTGACACAGCTCTCGTCAATAGCCTCCGGGAGTTCCAAAGCGACAGATTCGAAGAGAATCTCCGCACTCTTTCGCCTCAAAATCTGACTGATGCCATACAATGCCCGGTACTTGCCGTCTATAATCCAAAGACGACGAGCAAACTGTTCGCGAAGCCGATGATCGCGGCTCTAAAGCGTTCGGGCGTGCGCCATGAGGTCTTTATGAGCACCGCCCGCATGGGCGGCCTGACGGTGGGAACCGATGACAAGACCACACAGAAAGCTGCCTCCGATTCGGATCAGCTCTACGCCACCATCGAAGCATTTCTGAAGAAGAATCTCTGAGAGGCTGTCTTAAAAGTGCTGAAGCATGTCGCAGAGATTGATTTGGGGTGCTGGGCAAGGCAGGCGCGAGGTGCCCAGGCCCAAAGGCCTTGGTCCAAAGTGCCCAACGCCGGCCACGACCCAAAGCAACTCTGCCCGAAGGGTTTGGCCAGAAACGACCCCGGCGCGGCGTTCCATCCGAAAGGGATAGCCCTATGGGTCCCGCGGCCGCGGGACCATTTAGGATGTGCCTTGCGGCGAGGCCTTTTCTGGCCAAACGACAGTTTTCATCACTTTTAAGACAGCCTCTGAACGCCAGAGCTGGAAACCGCGTTCCACCTCCCGGCCACCTGTGCCCGTATTGCCTTGAGTGGCATTGGGTGGCTGTGTCAGAAACCCGTGTGCTGAATCGATTTCAGGCATTCGAGTTGCGACTCCAGGGAACCTCCCGCCCCTCCACCACCAACTGAAACACCCCATGGAAAAAACAGAGCCAAAGAGCACAACCCAAGTCTTCCAGAGGAATGCGATGACCTCGTTCATTCAGATCGGGGTCCTGGTTTTGCTTCTCATTTCCTGCTTCAGGATCATTTCGCCCTTCCTGAACATCGTCGCATGGGGACTGATCATTTCCGTCGCGCTGTATCCCCTGCACCTGAAACTGGCCGCGGCGCTCGGAGGAAGACAGAAGTGGTCGGCCACCCTGTTTGTCCTGGTCGGCCTGACCGCACTGCTCATTCCCTCGTGGATCTTGGGCAGCTCAAGTATCCACGAAGTCCGCATTGTCTCAGCCGAACTCCAAGACGGTAACATTTCGATCCCGCCGCCCAACGAAAAAGTATCCACCTGGCCGCTGATCGGAGAAGAGGTGTACTCCATCTGGAGCGGTGCAGCCGCAAATCTGGAATCCACCATCAATCAGTTCGAACCCCAGCTGACCGCATTTGGAACCTGGCTGCTGAAAGCGGCCGGCGGTGCTGCGATGGGCGTCCTTCAGTTTGCCTTCTCCATCATCATCGCGGGCGTCTTCCTGGTCAGCGCCGACGCTGGTTATCGGATGAGTTCCACCCTGGCCACGCGGGTGGCGGGTCAACACGGTAAGTCATTGACCGATCTTACAATCCAGACGATTCGAAGCGTGACCAAGGGCGTATTGGGGGTGGCCATCATTCAGGCCGTCCTGTCGGCGATCGGTTTGGCGGCCATGGGCATTCCGGGCGCAGGAATTTGGGCGGCTCTGGTCCTTATCCTGGCGATCATGCAATTGCCACCGATCCTTATCTTGGGGCCGATCGCAGTGTGGGTGTTTTCCACCGCCAATACGGTTCCGGCGGTGATTTTTGCGATCTACGCCTTCGTGGTCAGCATCAGTGATTCGTTCCTCAAACCCATGTTCCTGGGCAAGGGGGTGGACGTCCCGATGCTCGTCATCCTGATCGGCGCGATCGGAGGCGCCATGGCCCACGGTATCCTGGGCCTGTTTGTGGGCGCGGTCGTACTGGCATTGGGGTACAAACTGCTGACCGCCTGGATGGCGCTGGACGCGGCCGAAACGGACCAGGCCGACAGGGCGCACGGATTGGATGTTTGAGTTTGTTTGGATTCGACGGCATGCGACCTTCCGGCGCACGCTCATGCCTGCGCTGCTTGCCCTGGTCGGAGTGTTCACCGCCTGCGCCCCGGTGGGGCCAAACTTCGAAACCCCAAGAGCCCCTGTAAACCCTCTGTGGTCCGAGATGGGCGGCGATGAGTTTGTTGATGAACCTCAACCGACCGTCAAGTGGTGGCAGGTCTTCAACGACCCTGTTCTGAACCAGCTCATAGAAAAGGCGCACCAGAATAACAACAACCTCAGGATTGCCGGCCTGAGGGTGCTGGAGGCGCGGGCTGCGCTGGGAATCGCCACCGGCAGTCAATATCCGCAAACACAGTTTGCGTTTGGTGATGTCACGGCGTTTCGCGCGGACGACGTCAACTCGGTGCAGTACAATATCGGTCTCACTTCGTCCTGGGAGATCGACTTCTGGGGCAAGTTCAGGCGCGGGGTCGAATCGGCGGACGCCGCCATGCTGGCATCGATCGCGAGCTTTGATGATGTCTTGATTCTGCTTACGGCCCAGGTCGCCGATACCTATACGACCATTCGCACAACAGAGGAGCAGCTTGAGATCGCAAACGAGAATATCGAAATCCAACGACGCAGCTACAACATCGTAGATGTGTTGTTTCGCAATGGAGAAAGCGCGGAATTGGATGCGCTGCAGGCCCGGACGCTTCTGTTGAGCACGGAAGCAGCGATTCCGCAGCTCGAAGCCTTGTTGCGTCAGGCGGAAAATGCCCTGAGCACCCTGCTCGGTGAACCTCCGGGTCGGATCGGGGCTCTGCTGGGCGATCAGGGGGAATTGCCGGCTGTTCCGGTCCGGGTCGCAGTGGGCATACCGGCGGACACCCTGCGACAACGACCCGATGTACGGCAGGCGGAGATGCAGTCAATGGCACAGAATGCGCAGGTCGGGGTCGCCCGGGCCGGGCTTTATCCCAGTTTCTCCATTACCGGCTCGCTCGGACTGTCGACGGCCGGGGCTCCGGGCGAGAGCGACCTCGGGCAGTTGTTCAACTCGGAGAGCTTCACCTATGGAATCGGTCCCTCCTTCACCTGGCCGTTCTTCAACTACGGCCGGCTCGAAAACAATGTTCGCGTCCAGGACGCCAGGTTGCAGCAATCCCTGTTCCAGTACCGGGAGATCGTCATCCAGGCGGCTCGGGAAGTCGAAGATGCCATGGCCGGCTTTCACGGAACCCAAGCACAGGCCGAAGTCCTGCTTGAGGCGGTGCAATCGGCGCGCCGTTCCGCCAAACTGGCCATTCTGCGTTACACGGAGGGATTTTCGGATTATCAACGGGTTTTGGATGCGCAACAGGCGTTGTTCACCCAACAGGAACGGTACGTGATCAACAAGGGCAACGAAGTGCGCAGCCTGGTTTCACTCTACAAAGCCCTTGGTGGCGGCTGGCAGACTCTTGATGTCGAGTTCGTGGACGAAGAAACCCGCGCCACAATGGAGGAACGGACGAACTGGGGTGATATGATCGAACCAAGCCGTTCTGCGACCATGAATCAAGCCGCCCCGGACGAAATCTGACAGGCTTTGGGAGCTGGAGACACTATCAATGACTGACAAGAAAGAAACACCGAAGGCAGATCGCAAGGAAACCGCCGACTCCTCCGACCCGTCGGAATCCGAAAAGCGGACGAGAGAATCAAAGCCTCCGATGGATCCCGTGCGCAAATGGACGCTGCATGTTCTGGGGCTATGCGTGGTGTTGTTTGCCTGGTACCTGGTCTCGGACCGGATCACGCCTTACACCACCCAGGCCCGCGTCCATGCTCTTGTCGTGCCCATTGTTTCGGAAGTGTCCGGCACGGTAACCGATGTCGGCGTGGGCACGAACCAGTATGTGAAGGCGGGCGATGTCTTGTTTCGGGTCGACCCGAGTCGTTATGAACTGGAGGTGGAAACAGCCGAGGCCACCCTTCAGGCCGCACGCCAGGCAACCGGTGCCTCGAGTGCCAACGTGGAGGTTGCGCGGGCGGCAGTGGCCTCGGCGGAAGCGAGCCTGGTCAGGGCCGAACAAGATGCCGTGAGGCTGCGGCGGATCAAAGAGGAGGATCCGGGCGCGATATCGGATCGACGGCTGGAGTCGGCCGAAGCGTCTCTCTCCGTCGCCCGCGGGCAGGTGGCTGCGGCGGAGGCCGGCCTCGAGATGGCCATTCAGCAACTTGGTCAGGAGGGTGAGAACAATTCGGGAATTCTCCAGGCCCAGGCCGCGCTCGAACACGCCCAGCTCAATCTTGCCCGCACGGTGGTCGTTGCTCCCGACGATGGACTGGTCAGTGATGTGCGGGTGGATCGCGGCAATTTCGCGCAGGCCGGCGCGCCCAACATGACTTTCATCTCTGTACACAATATTTGGGTACAGGCCGATTTCACCGAAAACAATCTGGGCAACATCAAGGCGGGCGATCCCGTTGGTCTGGTATTCGATGTCCTGCCCGGCCGGGTATTCAAGGGCCGCGTACGCGGTTCCGGTTTTGGCGTGGCGGTTGACTCGGCTCCACTCGGCAGCCTGCCGACGATCGAAAACGACCGCCAATGGCTGCGCAGTGCGCAGCGTTTTCCGGTCGTGGTTGATTTTGAGATTGAAGATTCGGACGAAGCCCTGGGCCTCAGAGTCGGGGCCCAGGCCTCGGTCATGGTCCACACGGGAGAGAACACATTTTTGAATGCCCTGGGCAGGTTCCAGCTATGGCTGGTCAGCAAACTGACCTACGCCTATTAGTTAACCGCCATGCGTGAAATGACGAGCGGCCTCTGTGCGGCTGACGTGGAAGTCAGCCCTCCGAGAGGACCATACCCGGAGGGTCAAGTTACCTCCGTCACCGAGGTTATGGAGAACATGCCACCTCGCCCCTGTCGTCCGGATGAACCGTTCATTGCCCAGTACCCCTCATATGAGATTCTGCCCTTCCTAGGACGTACCGAGCGGACTGGGTTCCGAACATGAATATAGCCAATCTTCGCATCCTCAGGATGGCCCTGGGAACAGCTCTGTCCATGTGGTTCTCGCAGGCGATGGCTTGGAATATGTCGTTCATCGCCCCGGTGTTTACCATGTTCATCCTGGCTTTGCCCGTGCCGGCCATCGGACTGAGAGGCGGGGTCAAGTTCGTCCTCGTCCTGGTGTCTGCGTTGCTGGTGGGGCTGCTATTTCTCCCCTTTCTGCTGCACCAACGACTGGTTGGCCTGCTGCTGCTGTCACTTGCCTTGTTCTGGAGCTTTTTCCACACCGCCCGCGGCGGATCGCCGGTGGTGGGTACTTTCCTTACGGTCGGCCTGTCGCTGGCCACTGCCGTGGGCACGGTGTCGGTGGATGCCTTGTTGGACCTGATACAGGGTGTCGGAACCGGAGCCTGCTTCGGGGTGGCGTTCGTATGGGTCGCCCACGCCATCCTGCCCGACTCCTCTGCGTCTCCGGAATCGACCAGGCCGCCGGGAAAACGTCCGCCACCACCACCGCCGCCGGATGTGCAGACGGCCGGCCGGCTGGCGTTGCGTTCACTGATGATCGTGATGCCGATCCTTGTCTGGTTCCTGCTGTCCGGTTCCAGTGCGAGTTACGCGGCCGTCATGATCAAGGTTGCCTCGATGGGTCAGCAGGTGACGACCGATCAGACCAGCACGGCGGCGCGGTCACTTCTGATTTCGACCGTGATCGGCGGCATCGGAGCAATCATCGGATGGGAAATCCTCAGTATGTGGCCGTCATTACTGATCTACACGCTGCTGATCGGTCTCGCGGGCCTGGTGGTGGGACGCCGCGTTTTTTCCGGTCCCGGTATGCTTCCCACCGGTGGCACCTGGACCTATGGCTACCTTACCATGATCGTCCTGTTGGCGCCCGCCGTTCTCGATGGCCAGGGCGGCGGCAGCGCCGACGCGGCTTTCTGGAGTCGCCTGCTCATGTTTTTCGGTGCCACGATTTACAGCGTGCTCGCCGTCTACGTGTTCGATGCTTTCAAATCATCGCCGCGGTCTGATTCGATCCGGATTGAAGAGGCCCAGACTAAACCAATCTGAAACGGGGAGATCGATATATGGCAATATCTGATACAAGTAAACAAACCGTAGTGTGCTACGTATGGTTTGATCGTATTCAACTTTTGAAACCAAAGAACTGTTTGTGAAGGTTGTTGTCCTCTGCAGCGGAGGAATGGATTCGGTGGCGGCCCTCTATCAGGCTCACCGGGATGACCAAGTCGTGGCCGTCCTGAGTTTTCACTACGGCGCCAAGCACAACGATCGGGAGATCCCGTTCGCGGCGCACCACGCCAAGGCTCTCGGGTTTCGCCACGAAGTGGTCCGGCTCGATTTCATGGACCGGCTTTTTCAGTCGGATCTTCTGCGCTCCGGCGGCACCATCCCGGACGGACATTACGAGGAGGCGAACATGAAGCAGACCGTGGTTCCCTTCCGCAACGGGATCATGCTGAGCGTGGCGGCGGGCTTCGCCGAAAGCTGCGGAGCGGAAGCGGTGGTCATCGCCGCTCATTCCGGTGACCACGCCATCTACCCGGATTGCCGGGACGCATTCATGCAGGCGATGGGCGAAGCGATCCGGTTGGGCACCTATGAGAAGATTGAGCTGCTGCGGCCTTTCATCGATCTGGACAAGGCCGGGATTGCCATCCGCGGGGCTGAGCTCGGGGTCAATTTCGCCCGGACCTGGTCGTGCTATCGAGGAGGGGCCCTGCACTGCGGCCGCTGTGGCACCTGTGTCGAACGGCGCGAAGCCTTTCAGAAGGCCGGCCTCGGCGATCCCACCGAATATGTTTTCACCGATTCCCTTCCTCCGTCCCCGGGTTGACCCCGGAGGCAAACGTTCATTCGGTCACCCGTGCGCATCGCAGAGATTTTACATTCCATTCAGGGCGAAGGGTCCCTTCTGGGGACACCTTCCTCCTTTGTGCGCACTTCCGGCTGCAATCTTCGATGCGTCTGGTGCGACACTCCCTATGCATCCTGGCATCCGGAGGGGCCCGAGATGAGCGAGGCGGAGATCCTCGAGCAGATAGAAGACCATGGCGCCCGCCATGTGGTCCTGACCGGGGGCGAACCGATGGTGGCCGCTGGTGTCGGTTCCCTGGCCAAGGCCATACGGGAAACCGGCCGCCACCTGACCATTGAAACGGCCGGAACCGTACCGCCGGAGGGGATCGCCTGCGATCTGGCCTCGCTCAGCCCGAAGCTGGCCAATTCCTCCCCCGGCCGGGAACTTCCCGAGGCCTGGCGCAAACGGCACGAAACCCGGCGCTGGCAACCCGAAGTGGTCCGGGCCTGGATCGAATCCCATCCGTTTCAGCTGAAGTTCGTGGTATGTGGTCAGAGCGATCTGGACGAGGTGGAATCCATGATTGCTCAACTCGGCCCGACCGTCCTCCCGGAGAATGTTTTCCTCATGCCTGAGGGCATCCAACTGGAGACCCTCCGTGCACGTGCCGGCTGGCTGGTGGAGGTCTGCCGCCAGCGGGGTTACCGATACGGTCACCGATTGCAGATCGAGCTCTTCGGGAACAGGCGGGGGACATAAGTATGCTTTTTGTGAGCGCGGCCTGAAAGCTCGGAATGGGCGCACGCAGGGCACGCCCCTGCTACAAGAAGACAGGCGTTACAGAATCGCGCCTGGCTCAATCCTGCCCGCCTCGGGGAACTTCTTCTTCCACAAACCGACCCTGCGAACAAAGGCATCGACCTGGGCGGGGGCCGAGCCCACGAATTTCCGGCCGGACCCGAGTACCTTTCGGATTCCGGCGACGGTCAGCGGTATCCTGTCATCCGCACCCAACCGTTCGACCATGTCGGCTGCCTCCGCCCGTCCTTCGCGGCGGGCCACAATCGCTCCCAGAGCGTGCTCCTTGATAACCTCGTGCGCCGTCTCACGACCGGCACCGGCTTTGACAGCCTCCATCAGAATGGTGGTCGTCGCCAGGAATGGCAGTTCGCGGAAGTTTTCAGCCTCGATTGCGGCGGGAAAGACTGCGAACTGGTCAAGGACCGTGAGAAACGTCTCAAGCAGTCCGTCGATGGCAAAAAAGGCGTCCGGCAGCATCACTCTTCTCACGACCGAACAGGATACATCTCCTTCGTTCCACTGATCGCCGGACAAGCCTGAGGCCATGGTCACGTGGCCGGCCAGAATGGTGGCGAATCCAACAATCCGTTCCGAGCTCCTGCAATTCGTCTTGTGCGGCATGGCCGAGGAACCGACCTGGCCTTTGCGGAACCCTTCAGTCACCAGCCCGAATCCCGCCATCAGCCGGATTGTCCTGGCAAAACTGGACGGACCTGCCGCCAACTGGGTCAGGGCAGTGATAACGTCGAAGTCCATACTCCTGGGATAAACCTGCCCTACGTTCTCCAGAACATCGGCCAGACCGAGGTGATCGACCACCCGGCGTTCGAGCTCGGCGACCTTCTTAACATCGTTTTCGAAAAGGGTCAGTTGGTCGAGCTGGGTGCCTACGGCCCCCTTGAGTCCGCGGGCGGAGTAACGCCGGATCAGGTCGTCCAGTCGTTCGAGAGCCACCAGCAGTTCCTGGCCGGCCATGGCGACACGCTTCCCGACCGTGGTTGGCTGGGCCGGTACGTTGTGCGTCCGTCCGGTGATCATCAGGGTTCGGTATTCGCGAGCCCGTTCGGCCATCTTTCCAAGAGCCGCCACCACTTTCACCCGGACGAATTCCAGCGACCGGAAAATCTGGAGCTGTTCGACGTTTTCGGTCAGATCCCGGCTGGTCAGGCCAAGGTGAATCTGTTCACGGCCGGCCAGACCGTTGAACTCCTCTATCCGGGCCTTGACGTCGTGCAGAAGCGTGCGCTCGCGACGGTCGATGGAGGCAAGATCAACCTGATTACTGACCCGCTCGTAATCCCGGATGGCAGCGGCCGAAACATTGAGGCCCAGGTCCCGCTGGGCCTTGAGCACCGCGATCCAATAGCCGCGCTCGAGTCTGACCCGACCCGATGGTGTCCAGATATCCCGCAGGGTGGCCGACGCATACCGCTCCGCCAGAACATTGGGTATCGCTTCAACAGTCCGGTCCACTTTTTGCTTTTTTTTCATTGTGGGCACTTTGATTAATTGTAACTCCCGCGCCTCAATTCAACGCGCAGCCCAGAGCATGCCCCGGCGCTGAATCTCCATCGCTTCCGGCACCTTGAAATCATCGGGCACGTGCCCCAGGGAGCTGTAAAAAACCCTGCCCTGGCCGTAGCGGCGCTTCCAGACCACGGGCATCACGGTTCCGTTGACCCAATCGGTCGATCGGTCGACGAGTGTGGTGGTGGCCAGAACCTGGTTGGATGGATCCGTATGCATGTAATATTGCTCCGAATGCATTGAGAAATCCCTGAGTCCCCTGGTGATGGGGTCATCGTGGTCGGTTATATTGACCGTGTAATCGATGATATTGTCCGGATGGGCCACCCACTGTCCGCCTGTCATGAACTGGTAATCGGTGTTGTCGCGGAAGGAATCTGCCATCGTGCCATGGTAACCAGCCAGACCGACACCGTCCTTGACGGCCTCCCGCAAGCCCTCCGATTGCTCCTTGGTGATGGTTCCCATCGTCCACATCGGGACGATCAATGAAAGGGAACCCAATTTCTCCGCGTCGAGATAGCTGTCCAGGGTATCCGATACCTCGACCTCGAAATCCTGCGTCCGCAACCAGCCCGCGAACAGATCTGCCCCTTCCTTCGGTTTGTGGCCGTCCCAGCCACCCCAGACAATAAGAGCCCTTTTCATCACTCGGCCATTAGAGCAGACCCGGACAATCTCGGACAGAAAAAAGCAGATTCGGATCGGTATAACCGATGAGTGATTTCGGCCCGTTACATCGCTCCAACAGATCGCGGATCTTGACACCTGCCATTTCACACCGCTATTGATGACCCTTTCCTCTGAACCCTTAACCATGAACCGCCGCATGAAAGCAATTGTGACATTGAAGATGACCCTTGTCCTCGTTGGCGGTCCTGGCAGCGCTTGAACCTGCGCTGATTCCGATTTTTTCAGGCCGTCCCCGAGGGGACGGCTTTTTTTGTACAACAGGTGCTTTCCTGTTCGCAACTCTGCGCACCACCACCGATGTGGGCGCTTTCATTTCCACCCTCACTCAAAATGCAGCTACAATCTCTCGGTTGGGATCTTTTCTTTGAAGAGCACTTCCAACCACACCGAACGGCAGGCCTGCTTCCTGCGCGCGTTGCCGTCGAAACTCGCAGTCTCTATACACTGATCGGTGAGGACGGGCAATTTTCCGCCCGTTGCCGCGGCCGATTTCTCCACCAAATTTCCGACCGTGCTGATATGCCGGCAGTCGGTGACTGGGTCGCCTGTATGCGGAGAGCCGAAACCCGCGAAGCGGATATCCAGGCGGTCCTTCCCCGCCGTACCCGGTTTTCCCGGGCCGCTGCGGGCCCGGAAACCAGCGAACAGGTCGTCGCCGCCAATGTCGATATGCTCTTCCTGGTAACCGGTCTGGACCACAACTACAACCTCCGCAGGATTGAACGCTATCTCGCGGTGGCCTTCGAAAGCGGCGCTGAGCCGGTCATCATACTCAACAAGACCGATCTCTGTCTCGACACCAATGAGCGCCTGGCAGAGGTGAAAGCAATTGCCCGGGGCCTGCAGGTCGTCGCAGTCAGCGCTGCGACCGGTCAGGCGGTCGACGAGGTCAAGCGCTTGATCCGCCCGGGGAATACGGTGGCTCTGCTCGGATCATCCGGGGTTGGCAAGTCCACCCTGGTCAACCAATTGCTCGGCCAGCAAGTTCAGGACACCGGTTCTGCCCGGGTAACGGACGGACGCGGGCGCCATACCACAACCACCCGGAGCCTTATACCGATCCCGTCCGGCGGCATGCTCATCGATACCCCGGGCATGCGGGAACTCGGGCTCTGGGATATCGGAACAGGAGTCCGGGGCCTATTCGAAGACATCGGTGAACTGGCCACCCAATGCCGCTTCAACAACTGCCATCACGGTAGTGAACCCGGCTGCGCGATCCGCAAAGCCCTTGAGACCGGTTGTCTCGATCCCGGACGCTTCCAGAACTGGCTCAAGCTGCAGCGGGAGGAGTCCTTCGTACAGCGTCAACAGGACGAGGCCCTGCGCCGCAAGCACACCGCCAACTGGAAGCGAACCACCACGAACTATCGCCAGAAAACGCGCTTCGAGCAAAACCAGTTGGACGACTGATGTCCGTTCAGTGATGTGATGAGGCAGGTCGCGGTGTTTGTTCAACCACGGCTGCGGTTCAGCCTTCTATCTCGACGACTTCGACCCTGAAAATGAGGGTTGAGCGGCGTGGAATTCCTTCTCCGCGACCCCTCAGCCCATAAGCCAGGGCGTAGGGGATGATCAGTATACGCATCTCACCCTCGCGCATGTCGGCTAATGCCTCTTCCCAACCCAAGATAACCTCCCCGCTGCCAAGTCTCAACTCGAACGGTTTTTCCCGGTCGTTATTCTCACCGAATTTCGTGCCGTCTATCAGAAACCCGGTGTAGACCACCGAAATCTTCATGCCCCGAAGCGGTTTCTCGCCCGTGCCCTCGCGTTCGATGATATAGCGGAGGCCGGATGGGGTTTCCAGATAACCCGGCCATTGCGTTTCGATTATCTCCTCATCGTCAGCCGAGAAGCTGCCCCGCGGTCCGGCGCCGGACCCGGCCGACGAAAATACAAGAACGAGGCAGAGGGCGATCAATCGGTGGCTTCTTGTTAAAATCATGGCTGGGCGGGTTCCCTATCCTGTCCAACAGGTGTCACAATGCAGCCCTCGGGACAAATGAAATATTCCCGCCGGCATGAAAGGTCGCTAGTGTCCTGAATACGCTTCCCCACCCGGTCCGCCATGCCCTACCCTGGGGTCGCACCATGAACCCCATTCCCGCAGATGATCCCCGCCACCCCGCCTACGGTCCGGTTGAAGACCAGTCCGAGCTTCCGAGAATTCTTTTGATCGGAGATTCCATCTCGATCGGATACACGGTGACGGTTCGTGAGATCCTGAACGGCGCAGCCAATGTTCATCGGGTCCCCGAAAACGGGCGGGACACCGAGCACGGCCTGAAACAGCTCGATGCCTGGTTGGGTGAAAAGCCCTGGGACCTGATCCACTTCAACTTCGGGCTGCATGACATCAGGCACGTAAAAGACGACATGATGGATATATCCGGAATACGAATACGTTCAGTGGACGAGTACGCGCAAAATCTCACCCGGATTCTGGATTGCTTGAACCGGACCGGGGCACGGCTGATCTTTGCCACCACGACTCCGGTGCCGAACGGAGCAGACGGACGCCGTCCCGGAGACGAAATCGAGAGCAATGCGATCGCGGGCGAAATCATGGCAGGGGCCGGGGTGCCTATCAATGACCTCCATGCATTCATAACCCCTCGCCTGGCCGAGGCTCAAACCCCTCAGAACGTGCATTTCAATGAACACGGCTACCGGCTTCTGGGCGAGGAAGTCGCCCGTATCATTCGCGGCCTCTTTCTGACGAACAGGTCCGACTGACATCATGGGGCACGACAGGGGTCAGGCCGGAACAGGCAATGTTTGGTGGGTCGGTAGACGTTCTGTGCCAATCGAAGGGGTCAAACCTTGATGGCTGATGTCGGCAGAATCGCTGCCTCGGTACCTGCATTGACATGCACGAATGCAAGGAATGCAAGGAATGACCCCGTGGCCGCTGTCAGGCCGCCTTACCTGGTGCAAGGCAACGCACCATCATTGCCCGAAGGACTTCCTCCTGCTCGTTGGGTCGTTCGATAATCTCTTCAAACGCCCGACGGAATTCAAACTGATGGTCGATCAGAAATCTCAGCGACGGCAATCGTGATCGGCCGGCAAGTTTACCCAGATACCAGGCATTCTGGGTAAACACGTTCAGCGGATTCTTTTCCGTTGAGGATCCAAAGACCTGACCGTACCTGGCGATAGAGCTGCTGAACGACGATTTGTCCATCCCGCGCTCATCGACCCGCAGGGACCCCGAGTCGACCAACGAACGAATCTGAATCAGAAGTCGATTTCGATTCTGAAAGGCGCTCAGGAGCGGTCGCGCGTCGTACCCGGCGAAGAAATGCCGGCGGAGAGCTTCTATCGACCAGGACAGATCGCGCGAAAAAAAGGCTTCGGCCGTCTCAAAAAAATCGCCTTCGCCATACGCGGGCACCAATTCATCAACCATCCGCTGGCTGATCACCCCTCCGGACTCGTCACAGTAGGTGATGAGTTTGCGTACCTCCTCCACGAAGAGTCGGGCATTGCGATTGATCCTGGCCACCAGGAGCTCGATCACACCGGGGCCAAATGAGACATCCAGGTTATGGCATTCTTCCGCGACAAGCGCTTCCCAGTTCATCCCGCCGGATCCCTCGGCCACAACGCGAGAGTCGCTGTTCTTCTCGCACCATTTTGGAAAACTCCGACGTCGGTCGACGGGAGAGGCCGAGACCAGCAGACCGATCTCCTCCGGATCGATCGATTCCAGGAGGACCTTGAGCTCCTCCACCTGTTTGAGCGTTCCCTCGGCCTTCCCTGTCTGCGAATCGGCCAGAAAATTGACCTCTTTCAGCCAGACCGCCTTTCGGGCACCAAATAATCCGAGCGTCTGCACCGCTTCGCGGAGACGATTGGTGACGGCCTCAACCTCACCCACATTGTTGGCAAATCCGCTGAGCACATCGATCGAGAATTCATCCACTCCCTCGGACATCTGTTCGAAGCGCTCCTTCGCAACCCGATTGACGAGAAAGTCATCCGGTCCGCTGATATAGGTGAAACGCTGAATCTTCGAGGACATGGGGGAAGCTGGAAGTAAGAAGTAAGAAGTAAGAAGTTGGAAGTTGGAAGTTGGGTTGATTCGACCGGCGGTCTGCTGAAGAATCAGCACCGCCTGCCGAATACACAGACCAGTGACTGCGCCAGTTGGTGCCGTCACCTCAAGCTATAATGACCCCTGAAATCGAAGTCGCTGCAGATTCCACCGCGCTTCTCAACGCGCAGTGCTGGGAGGATGCCGACACACTCCTGGCCGCGCTCGAAGTCCAACCCGGAGAAACGGTCGTTTCAGTCGGCTCAGGAGGAGACAATACCCTCGCACTCCTGCTGGCCAACCCGGCCAGGGTGATGGGCATCGATCCGGATCCCGCTCAGATCGCCTGCTGCGAGCTCAAGACGATCGCCTACCGGAAGCTCGGCTACGGCGAGTACCTGGAACTCGTCGGTTCCCGCACCAGTACTCGCCGGCAAAAACTGCTCGACGAATGCCTGGACGGTTCAATTTCCGCCCGGGTGGCATTCTGGCGTTCGGTCAGGGGCATCGATGCCCGTGGCATCGGCGGGCTCGGTCAATTCGAGCGGGAACTCAACCGGTTTCGGGTCGGTCTGCTGCCGTTCGCGCAGAGCCAGGCCAAGTTGAACGCCCTGCTCCGACCCACCAATCCGGAAAGCCGGGCGGTGTTCTTTGACCAGGCTTGGAATTCCCTTCGATGGAGAGTGCTTTTCCGGAGGGGGTTTTCGCGGGCCGCGGCCATTGCCCGCGGTCAGCAGGCGAGCCTTTTCGATCGGGGAGACGATGGTTTGACGAGTGGCGCATCTGAACGCTTCCGCCATCTTCTGGTCGATCTCGAACCCGCAGAAAACCCCTACCTTCACTGGTATTTACGGGGTTACCACGGAGATGTCCTGCCCGTCGCGATGAGAACCAGGAATCGCGGCACAATCCGCGACCGGCTCGACCGGATTTCCTGGCGCGCCCAAAGCCTGGAGGGTGCCCTCGGAACGCTACCCGCGAAGAGCGTCGATCGGTTCAACCTGGGGGGCGTGTTTGAGCCGACCTCCGAAGCCGCCTACCACCACCTGCTGAAGGCCATCATCCGGGCAGCCCGCCCCGGTGCACGCCTGGTCTACTGGAATACCCTGACGATGCGGTCCCGCCCGGATACCATGCGCCAACAGCTCCGTCCTCTCGAGGAACTCGCCATCCGTCTGGGTCGATCGGACAAATCACTCTTTTCGCAACGCCTTGTAATCGAAGAAGTCATGGGGTAAAGAGACGCAGCCGGTTTCAACTGCTCCAGCCCGATTCGTTTCCCGGTGGGACTCCCAATAAGTGACAACGCATGAGCCGCCTTCATCTCTTTCTCCTGGCCGGGCAGTCAAATATGGCCGGCCGGGGTCCGCTCCCGGAAGGACCTCCGCCCGAGCCGGACCCGAATATCACTGTTCTCACCGAGGATATGACCTGGGCGATCGCCCGTGACCCTCTCCACTTCGACCGACCACCGGGCTGCGCGGTGGGTCCCGGCCTGTCGTTTGCCAGGCGGGTCAGAGAGCAGCGACCGGACTGGTCCATCGGCCTGGTGCCCACCGCAATGGGCGGCTCACCCCTCGAAGAGTGGCAACCGGGCGAACAACTTCTGGTCGAGTCCCTGAGACGGGCGCGCCACGCCCTGGATTCGGGTGTATTTGAGGCCGTTCTCTGGCACCAGGGAGAAAAAGATTCCCGCACGATGGAATGCGCCCGGACCTACGGCGACCGCCTGGCAAAAACAATCGGCGCCTTTCGTGACGGTATCGGCAGCCCGGACCTGCCATTCATCGCCGGTGAAATCGGCGGGTTCCTGGCAGATTGTGCGGATCCGGGGTTTCCCTGCCTGGATCTGGTCAACGCCGCGATTCGCGAACTCCCCGAACGTGTTTCCAACACGGCCTGGGTGAGTGCGGAGGGGCTGACCCACAAAGGCGACCTGGTTCACCTCGATACGCCATCCCAGATCCGGTTCGGGTGCCGATACGCCGAAGCCTTTTTGAAGCTGTTCGACGAAGCGTAGGGGCTTCGAGGGGGTCAAAGCACAAATCTCGCATTGGCATGCAAGATTATGAGCAATGACCCCGTGGGTCTCATTCCGTCTTCCGGCGGATCACCCAGCGGGAGAGGATGAGGAAGACGACGGCCAGGCCGAAAGCGACGAGTAGGATCATGATGATCCGTCGCGTGGCGTTGTCGATGATGTCGTCCAGCGACCGGGTGGATTCTGCCAGGGCGACGGCGGTCACCTTTGAGGCGCCTTCGACCACCCGTTCGAGTGAATCGCCCTCCAGGGTCGAGCGCACTTCGACCAGCAGGCCCTGCAGTTCGACCGACGCCGTTGTCAATTCGGCCAGGGTCGCGGTGTATTCGTTTATATCAAAGGGTTTGGACTCCTTCTGAGGCGCCGTCGCTTTCTCAGCCGCCTCCGCCGCTCTTTCTTCCGGTGTCTTCGGCGGATACAAGGTCATCATGGTGTCCTTGTAGGTATTCAGCAGGCTCTCGATCGATCCCGCGGCCGAATCGAGCGTGGTGGTGGTCTGCTCGACTGAGCTTGTGATCACCTCCGCCCTTTCCGCAATGCGGTCAACCGTGGCCAGAGACGCCTGGACCTCCTTCAATGTTCCCTGGATGGAGTCCTGCTTTTCATCGATGGATGCCAGGATCTCGTCTGCATCGCGTCTCACATCCATGAGAAGGCCCTCCATCTCCCATCCCAGGTGTTCCGGTAACCTCTCCGCAACCCGAACGAACTGTTCGGTCACGGCCACGATATCCTTGGCCGCATCGCCTCCTTTTCCCACGCCTTCCAAGGCATGGAAGGGCGACATGGTCATGTTGAGAACGGGGGAAAGCACGCTGCCCACCACCGTTTCGGAAAAGTCGATGCGCGTCATGGTGCCGCCCGCTCCGGATATCGCAAAACTCTCGACGTATTTCTTAACACTCGCGACGACCTCGTCGTATGAATCCGCCGGCAAGAAACCCTTTGCGGTCTTTTGGAATTCCATGCGCACGCTCTTATAGAGGACTATCAACTCGTCTGCCGCACCGTCCATCACTGTCATACTCTCCAAAGATTTTTTGTCGTCCTTGAGATGCTCCAGAAAGAGCTCCAACTGATAGGCCAGGGACCAAAGATCGAAATAGGAGGTCAGAGCTTTGGGATGATCTGATGCCGTTTCAATCGCCGTGATGGTTCTCTTCTTCATGAAGAGCAACCGGTGCCTGACTCCCGTTTCACTCGTCTCCGTTGAGAGTCGCATCACCTCGATCTGAATTCGACCCGAAAAAGTCGTTGCCATCGCGTCGACCGTGCTCCGGAGTTCCGGTTCGGATATGAGAATGGTTGGTCCACTGCTCTTACCCGATGTTGACTGACAGGAAAGGCAAATCGAGGCCCCGAGCACAGCAGCAAGAATCCGGAAGGGGTGGGAGATTCTCATGGCGTCAGCCTCAAGCAAACCCCTCTCGCATGCAAGTCCAGGGACAGGTCATTATGTCGCTCGCAAATCGATGATCCCACCCGGTTCGACCCGGTCCCTGACTATCCTGTCGGCGCCGTCACCTCCGTGGTGGATCAGAACCCTTCTCAGCCAATCGAGTGCCGCATTGACGGCCCGCTGTTTGACCGCGGTTCGGGAGCCCGGGTAGTTGATCCTCTTCGACCAGATACCCTTCGGAGTATGCAGCCCGATGAAGATGGTGCCCACCGGGTTTTCGGCATTCCCTCCGCAGGGCCCGGCGAAACCCGTGAGGCTCAGACCGTAATCGGCGTCGAGTCTCTCCGCCACCCCGGTGGCCATGGCGGCGGCCGTCTCGGCACTGACCGCGCCGTGCTGCTTGAGAAGACATTCCGGAACATCGAGCAATTCGACCTTTGAAGCGTTGCCGTAGCAGACGATTCCCCCGGTGAAAAATTTGGAGGCGCCGGGCAGGTCGGTGAAGCAACTGGCCATCAGGCCCCCGGTGCAGGATTCGGCAACCGCCAGGCCCAGGTCGTGCGCTCGAAGAAAATCAGAGATCACCTTCACCATCGAGAGTTCTCCCATGCATAGAAAGTCGTCGCCCAGCAGGTCGCGACATTCACCGGCGATCGTTTCCAGGTCCTCGCCGGTCAGATCCTCGTTCAGTGAATTCAGACGCAAATCAACCTGTCCGGCATGCGCACAGTAGGCCACGTTCAGCTGCCCATGCTTCTCAAAGACCGGCTGAAGCTTGGTCTCCAAGGCGGACTCCCCTATCCCCGCCGTCTTTACCTGAACATAGGCCTCGCCGCCAGAGATCAGACCGTGCGCGGCCAACCGCGGGATAACTGCCCCTAAAAACATGGGCCGCAACTCGCTGGGTGGCCCCGGTAGCATGACCAGAATCTTCCCGCCCCTGCCAAACCAGATTCCGGGAGCCGTCCCGTTCGGGTTTGAGATGACTTCGGCCCCTTCCGGGTAATAGGCCTGCTTCAGATTATTCGAGGTAACGGGTCGTCCGAATCGGGCAAAGCGCTCCTTGATCGCCTCATCGGTCTCGGGATGGAAAACCAGCCGGCACCCCAATATCCCGGCGATGGTTTCGCGAGTCCGGTCGTCGCAGGTGGGACCGAGGCCGCCCGTCGTGATGACCACGTCAGATCGTTCCCAGCTCTCACTGAACGCTCGGCCGATGGTTTCGGCATCATCCGGAATGGTGACATTCCGCTGCAGGGTGACACCGTGGCGTCCAAGGTGTTCACCGATAAAGGTCAGATGGGTGTTTGCAGTAAGCCCGAGCAGAAGTTCTTCGCCGAGGGTGATGAGCTCAAAACGCTTTTGGGTGAGCATCCTTCAAGGTGAACCGCTCTCAATCATGGCAGACGCCTTGTGAGCGGCATGGTGATTCCGAGATGAGTTCACGACATTGGGTTCAGTTTTTCTTACTCCCTCAAGCTTGGCAGATGAATACAGTACGGCAATTGTATTGAAATGCCAGCCCCGGGCCCAAGTTCGCTCAAGGAAAAGGTACGCCACCTGCCCCAGGGCCCCGGTGTCTACCTGATGAAGGACCGCCTCGGAGCGATCATCTATGTGGGCAAGGCCAAGAATCTGCGACGCCGCGTCTCTTCCTATTTCCAATCCTCAAGAGGCGTGCTGCAGCAACCGAAGATCCGGGCGCTGGTCGATCTGATCCGCGATCTCGAGGTGATTGAGGTCAAATCCGAACCGGAGGCTCTTCTCCTCGAGGGCCGCCTGATCAAGCAATACCGCCCGAAATACAATACCGATTTCACTGACGACAAGCGGTTCCTCCTGGTGCGATTGGATGAATCCGTCGACATCCCAAAATTCACCCTGGTGCGTTATCGCAAGGACGACAACGCGCGCTACTTCGGGCCCTTTCCCCATTCCGGTCACCTTCGGCGAACCCTGTCCGAGATGCGAAAAAAGTTCGGCATTGTCCTGGCAGATACCCAGCCCCGCAGAATCGGTCCCGATCGCTACCGACTCTATGATGATGTCCGGGCCGAACTCTATGGTCACGGCAATGAAGTCACGACCGCAGAGTTCAGAGACCGGTTGACCGATGCCTGCCTTTTTTTCGAGGGCCGGAGTCGCGAGATGCTCAAGGAGCTCAAACTCCAGATGCAGGAGGCCTCCGAGAAAAAGAACTACGAGAAAGCCGCCGGATTGCGTGATCTGGTCTTCGCGCTCGACCAGACCCTTTCCAGGACGAGGAAGTTCGCCCGCAACCCGGTTCCGGCCCCGGTTGAAACCCATGCGGTAGAAGAGCTGCAGCGGGTCCTCGGTTTCAATGTTCGACCGGTCAACCTCGAGTGCTTCGATATTTCCCATATCTCCGGCACATTCGTGGTCGCCTCAATGGTTCACTTCACCGAAGGGAGGCCCGACAAGGCCCATTACCGCCGTTACAAGATACGCAGCTTTGTCGGCAATGATGACTTCCGCGCCATGGAGGAAGTTGTCGGTCGCCGTTACCGGCGTCTGGCGGCCGAAGGAAAGCCCTTTCCCGAGCTTGTTGTGATTGATGGCGGCAAGGGACAGGTGGCGGCGGCACTCAAAGCTTTTCTCATCCTGGATCTGGAACCGCCACCGTTGATCGGGTTGGCCAAGAAGAAAGAGACGATCATCTTTTCGGATGGACGGGAACCGCTCAACCTGCCCCTCAATCACCCGGCGCTTCAATTGCTGCAGCGCCTCCGAGACGAGGCGCATCGCTTTGCCAATACCTTCAATGCCGATCTCCGCACCAAGCGGATTCGCGAATCGATCCTCGATACGTTTCCCGGGTTGGGAAAGGTGCGCCGAAAAGCTCTCCTCGACCACTTTGGATCGATCGACCGTCTGAAGAACGCCGACGTGAACAAGCTCAAAGAGGTGCCCGGCATCGGCCCAAAAACAGCCGCCGAACTGCACGCCTTTCTCAAAATCAACCGCACCGCCCGGGCAATCCCGGCTCCCGAATAACAGGACTGAACCTTCCTATCGACACCCGGGTAAGATCGACCAAGAAGCCAACGAAGCCTAAAATCATGAATTCCAAGACGTTAAGATGCGGTTTGCTCATCACGTTTATCTGCCTGCTCCCGTCCGTGGCTGCAGCCGATGCCCTCAGACTGCCGGCCATATTCGGCAACCACATGGTGCTCCAGCGGGATCAGCCCATACCGGTCTGGGGTTGGTCCGATCCTGGAGCTGAGGTCACGGTCAGTTTCCGTGACCAGCGAGTGACCACCATTACGCGTGCTGATGGGCAATGGACCGCCACCCTCGCCGCTGAGAGCACCGGAGAATCAGCCGACCTCATCGTTCTCTCCGGAGACGATCTCGTTTTCACCGATGTTCTGGTCGGGGACGTCTGGGTCGCCTCCGGCCAGTCCAATATGAGCTGGACAGTGTCCAACTCGAACAACGCCGAGGCGGAGATTGAAGCAGCCGACCATCCCGACATACGGTTGTTTACGCTCAAACGCCGGGTATCCACAGAACCACTCCGTGAGGCTGGCGGCTCTTGGGTGGCCTGCACACCGGAAGCGACGAAAGGTTTCTCAGCGGTGGCTTATTTCTTCGGTCGCGAGCTGCAGGAGGAACTCGATGTGCCCATCGGCCTGATCAACACCTCCTGGGGCGGAACACCGGCCGAAGCCTGGACCAGTATCGGTGCCCTGGCGGCCAACCCCGAATTGACTTCAATCATCGAACAGCGGACACGGGACATTGTTAATTACCCTGAGAAACTCAGCGTTCACATCGGTGAGCTGGCCGCTTGGGCGGCACGCAGAGTCACAGCCGAATCCGACGGAGCCGAATTCACGGAGCGCAAACCTCGTGGCCCCCGCGGCCCCGAACACCCCCATCTGCCGGCCGGCCTCTACAACGGCATGATTCAACCACTCATTCCATACGGAATCCGGGGCGTGATCTGGTACCAGGGGGAATCCAACGGAAGCCGCCCCGAACAATATGCCACCCTTTTCCCAACCATGATCAGGGACTGGCGTCGGCAATGGGGCCAGGGGGCGTTTCCTTTCCTCTTTGTCCAACTCGCCAACTTCATGCCGAACGGGGATGAATCCGGTCGCGTCTGGGCGTTTTTGCGCGAAGCCCAAACTCAAACCCTGCGCCTGCCGAATACCGGCATGGCCGTCACCATCGATATCGGGAATCCCGATGACATACACCCCCGCAACAAGCAGGACGTGGGCAAGCGACTCGCTCTGGCGGCGCAAGCGGTCGCTTATGATCAGTCGGTGATCGCCTCGGGTCCGATGTTCAGCGAGCTGACGATCGACGGATCTGAAGCGGTCATCTCTTTCTCGAATGCAGAGACCGGACTGACCGGCGTGAAAGGTAAGGTGCTCGGATTCGAAATCGCCGGCAAAGATAGAATCTGGGTGCCCGCGACTGCCACCATCTCCGGCGCGAAGGTGCTCGTTTCTAACCCGGTTATTCCCGAGCCGGTGGCGGTACGTTACGCTTGGGCAAACAGTCCGGAAGCGACTCTCGCCAATGGGGTCAATCTCCCGGCTGTGCCGTTCCGGACTGATGATTGGTCCCGGGAATGATGCCCCCTGATCGGTAGCCTGCGGTTTCCTTTTTCGGAGGATCCCGATCAACTCCTCGAAGAGATCACGGCCTCGCGTTGAACCTCTGCAGAGGCAGTTGGCCGTGGCGACATCAGGCGCGGTCAGTGAAAAGTCCGTACGCGTTGCGCCCGGGCATCGGTTTGCCAACCGATGCCCGGGCGATTTTCCTGTTCGCACGCCTCCCCAGAAGGCGTGCCTTAACTGTTACCTGACCCAGGATTGGTTTTGCTGCTCAGGCCGCTATCCGTTCGGTTGGCGATTCGAGCCACCCGTGCCATCCTGTTTGCCCTTCCCGTTGCCGTTTCCTTCCTGCCTGCCCGTGCCATCCTGCTTGCCGTTGCCACTGCCGTTACCGTCCTGCCTGCCCGTGCCGCTGCCATCCTTTTTCCCCTCACCACTCTTGTTGCCCTTACCTTTCTTCTTGCCCGAGCCATCCTGCGCGCCCTTTCCTCCCTGCCCGCTTCGGCCACCCTGGCCCTTCATGGTTACTCGGGCGACCTCCTTCTCCCCGGCAGAGAGTCTGCCATCGTTGTCGACATCATAATTTTGAAGCATCTGCTGGGATTGGTTCCTCTGCGGGACGCCATCGCCACCTGCGGCCCAAGCCGAACTGACGACAAACATTGCCGGTATCACGGACAGGAAAAGAAGGTGCTTATTCATGTTATTCTTTTTGAGCTCTGTGTTCATGCTGGTTAGACGTCCGGCGGTGGAGCGGGTTACAGATCCCTGCAATCGATTTCTGATTTTCTTCAAGGTATCGACAATGCCATTGCGGAATCGGAACTCTGAGAGATCGTCTGATACGGATTGCACCAGAAGAGGTGAGCCTGAAACGTTGCGCCCGGGCATCGGTTCCCAACCGATGCCCGGGCGATTCTCCCGTTCGCACGCCTCCCCAAAAGGCGTGCCTCAACTGTTACCTGACCCAAAACTGTTCTTACTGCTCCGGCGGAGGCGGTCCCTTCTTTTGACGGTTCGCACGGGCCGCATCGCGCTCTTCCGGTGAGATCCAGCCGTCACCATCGGTATCGAATCGTTCCATCATTGCCTGGCGGTTCATGCCACCGTGGCCACCTTTTCCACCACGACCGCCTTCCGCCTGCATGGCCGCACGGGCCGCATCGCGTTCTTCCGGCGAGAGCCGACCATCGCCGTCGGTATCAAACCGCTCCATCATCCGCTGACGATTGGGAGCGCCCTGCCCGTCTTTACCTTGCCGGCCTCCCTGGCCCTGCATGGTCTTGCGGGCATTTTCCTTTTCCTCAGCCGACAGTTGCCCGTCCCTATCCACATCGTATTTCTCGAGCATCTGCTGGTAACGGCCCTTCTGCGGGGTGTCCGTATCGCCATCTGCGGCCCAGACCGGGCTGACGATAAACATTGCAGGAACCGCGGACAGGAATAGAAGGTATTTTTTCACTTTGGAAATGTTGAGATCTGTACTCATGCTGGCTAGACGCCTGGCATCTGTGCGGGTTACAGATCACGGCAATTGATTCCAGTTTTATTCCACGGACACGGCGTGGACGCTCATGTTCCAAGTCACTTTCAGCGACCAAAGCATTCAGGAGCTCAACAAGCTCGAGAAACTCGAGCAGATGGATGTGATCGAGCCGTTGACCGACCTGACTGCGGCCAAGCTGCGCCATCCGCGCGAACCGCTGGGTCGGTTCTCCCGCGCCGGAACCACTTATTACCGCCTTCGAGCCGGAGATTATCGCATCTACTTCGAGCGCCTCGAGGACACGCTTTACACCCACTACATCCTCCACAGGAACTCCCTGACGGATTTTGTATTCCGCACAAAGCTTCCCATCTCAGAGGAGCAATTACTCGAGCAACACCATTCCTTCTGGAAATACCTCGAGACTCTCAATAAGTAGGTTTCTCCCTCCCGATGGAATCTCCCCGCCCATCCAGCGACCCGCTCAGCAGTACACAAGCGAGCCGCATTTACCTGCTGCCGAACCTGATGACGGCCGGGAACCTCTTCTGTGGGTTCGTCGCCATCATCCGCTGCATCCAAGCCAGGTTTGCGTCCATGACGGGCGAAGGGGTCCCGGAAGAACTCTACACGGAAGCGGTCTGGTTTATTCTCGCAGCTGTGGTTTTTGATTCCCTGGACGGCAGGTTGGCCCGTTTCGGAGGGCGCGAGTCCTTATTCGGCCGGGAATTCGATTCGATTGCCGATGTCGTATCCTTCGGTGTCGCACCCGCCTTGATGGTTTTTTTCCTCATCCTGTCACCGGACCAGCTGCCGGTTTTTCGTCCCATCGGGTGGTTCATCGGCTTTATCTACCTGCTTTGTGCCTCGGTTCGCCTGGCTCGCTTCAATGTGATCACCCATCCGGCGGTCTACTCAAAACACGAAATCTACGCCACAAAGGACTTCATCGGGCTCCCCGTGCCGGCGGCGGCGGGAGTTATCGCCTCGCTCGTTCTTCTTCTGACCAAACAGGATCTGCAACGGTGGTCGCTAATCCTGCCCGCTCTTATGTTATTGGTCGCCTATCTCATGGTGAGCACGGTCCGCTACCCAAGTTTCAAGGAGATAGACTGGCATACCAAGGCCCGGTTCAGGACCTTTATCCTGATCCTGGTCACAGTGACTCTGATTTTTCTGTTCCGCCAATACGCGCTGGTCCTGATTTTTCTGACCTACCTTTTTTTCGGTCTGACCCGCCATGTGATCCAACACCGGCGCAGAAAGGAAAGGTTGAAAAAATTAAGAGAGGATCGAAATACCGATGTGAAGAAATCCCCGGCAAGTGAAGAATAACTCCGGATAACTTCATGATTTTTGTCCGGTCTGTGAATTACAGTGAAAAAGAGTTCTCCTTGTTCACAGAAAAAAGACGCGTCTACATCCTGTTAAGTAAGCAGTTAGGTGCGTACCGGGTGTTCTTGACAGACCATATGAATACTATGGATTTATCTGTTAAGAACTAATCCTTCATAGGATTTGTCAGTAACGGCAAAATCCTCCTAACTTGCCAGAGCATGAAATTCAAAATCAACCGGGACCACTTCAGCAACGGGTTGGCCCAAGTCCTCAATGTCGTCGGTTCGAAGGCGACAATGCCGATCCTGAGCAATGTCCTGATCGAAGCCGACGAAGAGTATTTGTCCCTGACGACGACAAACCTTGATCTCGGCATTCGCTGTCGGATCAAGGCCACGGTGACAGAAACCGGAGCCATCACGCTTCCGGTCAGGCGACTGGCCACCATTGTCCGGGAACTGCCCGCCTTGGATGTCGACGTGGCAACAACCAAGGTAAACCATGTGAAGATCACAAGTGGGGCCTCCAGCTTCCGTATCGTGGGAATGGAAAAGGACGAATTTCCCCCACTGCCGGAATTCAGCGACGAACGGCAGTTCGATCTCGGTCAGGAAGAACTCACTGGGATGCTGAAGAGCGTTTCCTACGCTCAGTCGAGCGACGAAACGCGGTACATCCTGAACGGTGTTTATTTTCGTTTCGAGGAGGGCAAACTGATTCTGGTTGCGACAGATGGTCGTCGTCTGGCCCTGGTGTCGCGGGATCTGGAGATCGCAGCGGATCAGGGTGGCAGTCTGATCCTTCCCGCCAAGACCGTGTCCGAGCTGGTCCGTCTCCTCGGCAAGGGTGAGCGGATCAAGGTCGCATTCAACGAACGTCGCGTGGCGTTTCAGGTGGAAACATCGGATGAGGAGAACGGATTCCTCGGCGATATCCTCCTTGTCTCGAAGGTGGTTGAGGGCAATTACCCGAATTACCAGCAGGTTATCCCCAAGGAGACACACCAGCGAATCAAGGTGGAGCGCGAGCTCTTCCTCCAGTCGGTGCATCGCGCCGCATTGGTCACGAGTGAGAAATCGAATTCGGTCAAGATCAAGCTGAGCAACAACCTGCTCGAGATCCTGGCATCGAGTTCGGATTTTGGCGAAGCGCATGAAAAGTTGGCGGTGACCTATGAAGGCCCCGACCTGCAGGTGGCCTTCAATCCCCAATTCGTGATGGATCCCCTCCGGGCATTGACCCGGGATGAGGTTGCGTTCGAAGTGAAGGACGAAGTCAGCCCGGGCGTATTCAAGACAAGCGACAGCTTTCTATGCGTGATCATGCCGGTGCGCTTGAGTTGATCAGCGCCTCGCTCCAACCTGCTTTCATCGTGTTCTCGCAGGATCTTGATTATTCCCTGCCGATCCTCGGAAGCCTGTTGGTGCTTCTGGGCCTGGCCTATGCCAATCGGTACCTGGCTTCGCCTGCTCTGGCCATCCTGCTCAGGTGGGGTCGCTGGACGGCATTCTCATTTGGAGCCGCTTATCTGGTGCAGTCGTTTGGCTGGAGCGACCGTCCTTATTGGGTTCTGGTACTGAGTGCGATCCTGATTTGGGTACTCCTGGAGACGCTCTACACCTGGTTTGCGATCACCGCTTTGAGCTTGAGTCCGATCCCTCTTTTTCCGCGGTTTTCGCCCAATATTACCGGCGAGGAATGGCCGGCCCGGAAACGGATAATGGCATTGAGGGATTGGTTGCGAAAACACCGATTTCGACAAGTGCAGGCCCTGGTGGCGGAGATCGGAAATGATGTGAGCCTCCGGGTTTCGATCTATCAGGATGAAGAAAATCTGTTTCGTGTTCAGATCCTCTTCCTTCCGGTGCGGGGAGGAATGGTGACGACCTGTTTCAGCGTCAGTTCGAATACCACCGATTCTCTGCGTTACACGACGGATAATCTCTTTCTGCCGTTTGGCGGGTTCTATCCTGAGGACTGGTCGATACAACGTCGTCCTCTTGTGCGATCATTATCCCGGCTGATCACGAATCACCGTCAAAGACTCGAACGGGATGGGAAGACGGCCGAACCCTGGGAGGACGAACCACTGAACGACCTCAATCTGCAACAGAGTGAGTTGGAGAGGGTCAATACCGAGTTGGGATTCCTCTTTCCCCACAATCTGCGCGAGGAGTACGGCAAGATGACCTTTGAAGGTCGTTATCGCGTCTGGAAGGAAGTCTGGATGCTCAATTATCTGGGCGTACCGCGAAGGTACTGATCGCCACCCCGGGGAGGCTTCCGGGCTACTTCTTTTCGGATTTACGTTTCTTGTGCTTCTTCGTTTTCGGTTTTCGCGCAGAACGTTCCGGATTGACCGAACCTGGCTGTGCGTTCGTTTTTGAATGGTTTTTCAACAGGCGCAGTTTCAGTGGACGTCCCTTGAAAGGAGCTCCGTCGAGAGAACGGATGACCCGGGTCGAATGCTGGCGTTCGATTTCGATAATGCAGCTCCTTGGACTCAGCTCGATGGTGCCAATCGTTTCTCCAGGCACACCGGAAGCTCCGGCGATCAGGTCAAGCATGTCGCGGGGTCCAAAGCCGTCATCGCGCCCGATGCTCAGAGAAATCCAACGGGTTGCGCTCTCTGGTTTGGAACTCGGCGGCAGGGATCGGGGAGGTGGTGAACGATCCGTGGCGTCGCCTGTCGATGCGGGTTGACGCTTCTGGATTGGTTTTTCCGCTACAGACCTCTTTTTTTCCGGTCCCTTCGATTCTTCACGATCCCGTTTCCCGGGCGGAGCTGAAGATGGACCGCTCGGTCCATCGGACGGCGCGCCGAGCAGGTGGTGGACGAGGGCCGATGTGATTTCGGTGGGATTGAATCCGCGTTCCAGTAAACGGTCGACAAAAGCCGTCTGTGCACGAAAACGTCCGGCCTCGAGCGTTGTCTGGATCTGGTCGAAAAGAATATCGGTTCGACGTTCTTCGACCTGATCCATGGTCGGGATGGTGCCTCGTTTGAGGCGGGTTCGAGTGAAGCGCTCGATGAACTGCAATTTGTAGATTTCACGTCCGGATACGAAGGTGGCCGCCTTTCCCTCCCGGCCGGCTCTGCCGGTGCGCCCGATTCGGTGCACGTAGTCTTCGGCATCGTAGGGCAGGTCGAAATTGACCACCAGCTCGAGATCGTCCACATCGATTCCGCGTGCCGCCACGTCGGTTGCGACCAGAATTTCGAACTCGGCGTTCTTGAACTTGTTCATCACCCGGGTTCGTTGTGCCTGGGGGATCCCGCCATGCAGTCGATCTGCGGCGAATCCCTGAGCCAGGAGCTGGTCGGCCAGTTCGTCCACCTTCCTTTGTGTATTGCAAAATACAATACCGAGTTTGACCGTGTTGAAATCGAGCAACCGGATCAGGGCCTCGACCTTCAACCGGGGGCGCACTTCATAATAGAATTGTTCAACCGTGGGAACGGTGACCGCCTTCTGCTCGATCCTCACCGTCTTCGGATTCCGCGCGTAGCGCTTGATCAATTGTTGGATCTGCGACGAGACCGTGGCGGAGAAGAAGACGGTCTGGCGTTCGGCGGGGGTCGCATCGAGGATGGTGGTGATGTCTTCGCGGAAGCCCATGTCGAGCATGCGATCGGCCTCGTCCAGGATGACCATTTTGATGCGGTCGAGTCTGGCCGTTCCCCGCTCCATGTGATCCATCAGCCTGCCCGGGGTCGCGATGACTATCTGTACGCCTTTTTTCAACTCGAAGAACTGACGGTCGTAGGAGGCACCGCCATAAATGGGCAGTTCGTGGATGCCTTTCTTGAAAGCGGAGAGCTTGTGAACCTCATTGGCCACCTGGGTTGCCAGTTCCCGGGTCGGGCAGAGCACGAGAACCTGGATTTCCCGGTTCTTGGGATCGACCTTTTCGATCGCCGGTATGGCGAAGGCGGCCGTCTTTCCGGACCCGGTCTGTGATTGGCCGACCAGGTCCCGGCCTTCAAGCAGGATGGGTATGGTCGCGGCCTGGATGGGCGACGCCTCTTCATATCCAAGGGAGGCGACGGCCTTGATAATCTCAGGCGAGAGATTGAGGTCTGAAAATGTGGGTTTGTTCATTGTTCAGACTCTAGGAACTAGGCTTTAGGCTTTAGGTCGAGACATTAGCCCTGAAGGAAAGGAGACTCAATTCAGCCCACTGCCTTCAAACTTCATCCTTCTGCCTTCTAACTTCTGCCTTCTAACTTCCCCCCTACCCTCCGATATAGGACATCTCGACCTTCCTGCGTGCTTTGGCACCCTGCTCGAAACGCTCCTCCGAGTAACGGTCGTGACGTCCTTGCCAGGTCTTGCTGAGCAACGCCCAGAGATCATCGTCGGTGGCGTTGTCACGGATCGGACCCCGCAGGTCGGTACCTTCGTTGGCGAACAGACAGGTGAAGAGCTTGCCGTCCGCAGAGAGGCGGGCCCGGTGACAGTCCCGACAGAATGGCTCGGTGACTGATGCGATCAGTCCGATTTCGATATCCGTTCCCTGGTACCGGTAGCGGGAAGCGACCTCGCCCCGGTAATTTGGATCCAAGGGTTCCAACGGATGGTCGGCGCTGACCCTCTCGACGATCTCGAGGGCAGGAAGGACCTGTTTGAGACTCCAGTGGTTGCAGTTCCCGACATCCATGAACTCGATGAAGCGAAGAGTCAGGCCGCGATCCCGAAAGGTGCGGGCCATGGGGATGATGTCCTGGTCGTTCACGCCTTTCTGGACAACCATATTGACTTTGACCTCGAGTCCGGCTGAGACGGCGGCATCGATCCCCGCGAGAACCCGATCGGGACCGTGGGCCCGACCGTTCATCCGGCCGAAGATCTTCGGGTTCAGGCTGTCCAGACTCACGTTGATCCGTTGCAGCCCGGCATCTGCGAGGTTCTGGCTCATCCTGTCGAGCAGCCAGCCATTGGTGGTCAGCGCAAGGTCTTCGGCCCCGGGGAGTGGCGAAAGGCGTTTGATGAGCGCGGGCAGTCCGTTGCGAAGGAGGGGTTCACCGCCGGTGAGACGCAGTTTGCGGACCCCGGCCCGAAGGAACAGCTTCACCAGCCGAACCACCTCATCATCCGTGAGCATCTCGCTTCGGGGCATGAAAGCGTAGTCCGCTCCGAAGATCTCGCCCGGCATGCAATAAGGACAGCGAAAATTGCACTGATCGATCACCGAGACACGGAGATCGTGCAATGGACGGCGGAAATGATCACGAAGGTCGTTCATTCGTTTTCGGAAAAGATGGTAGCAAAGCACTGCGAAGCGATCCCGCGAACCAATTCCAACCTGAGTGCGGAGTAACACCAGTGGGCCGGCACCCATGAATTGATGGGCAAGGGTGGAGAGAGTTTATGCCTCGATGGCCAGTTTGATCGAGGCATAAAGCCTCTCCTGCAGGCAGGATACACCTGGTCGCATTACCCAATCGGAGGTAATTTCCCCCAGGACCCCATCATTTCACGTGTGAGGGTGCACTGGCCGTGCGACTTCCGAGATCCACCCTGACTCCAGACAAGAGTCGCGCCGGAGGGTAAAGATGGACCGAAAAGCAGCTTCTACTTGGCTTTCTGTCCGACGATGCCAGTCTCCAATTTCAGATACAGCCCAGTCGATGATTTCCTCCCTCTCAAACAGAATAGGATTGGCAGGTATCGTGCAGGCACTCTGGATTGGTGCGCGCCTTGTGAGTTCAACTTTAACCACTGCGGCACCCATGATTGAGAACAAGGAGTTGAGCGGCAGCGAACGACCGATCATTGAACGACTCCAGCCGTCGCCGCGAAATGCCGGCTTCCGGATGGAGGAATTCTTCGTTTGGGGCGGATCAATGATCAAGGTCGGCCAGACCTATCATCTTTTTGCTTCCAGATGGCCGGTTGAAACGGGATTCCCGGATGGATACCGGTCTCACTCGGAGATTGTCCGGGCCACTTCCAGGGATCCGCTGGGGCCTTTCCAGTTCGAAGAGATCGTGGTCTCGGGCCGAGGTGGCGACTGTTGGGACGGCAAGATGTGCCACAACCCGAAGATCGTGAAGTCGGGCCATACCTTTGTCCTTTTCTATATAGGCTCGGCGGCCGGGAGCGACTTGCGCAAATGCGGGTTTGCCACGGCCCCGTTGGTGACCGGTCCATGGAACCGCCGGGCGGACCCGCTGCCCTTTGGCGAAGATCACAACAACCCGGCCCCTTACATTCATGACGATGGGCGCATCCTGATCGCGTATCGCGATCGTGATCTTCATATGTTCATGGCGGTGGCCAATTCCCTTGATGGACCGTATGAGATTCTCTCGCGTGATCTTTTTCCCGGAATCAAGATTGAGGATCCCGATATCCATTTTCTCGACGGGCAATATCATATGGTGGTGGAGGACAATAAAGGGGGTATGACCGGGCACGTCCGACATGGTGCGCACTTTGTTTCCAGCGACGGCATTGATTGGTCGGCTCAAGAGCCAATCCGGGTCTATGACCACACCTTGGAATGGGATGACGGGTCAGCGACGGAGGCTGACCGGAGGGAGCGACCGGAGCTCTTCAACGCGAATGCGGTGCGGAAGGGAGACGGACCGCCAACCCACCTTCTGACCGGAGTCAAGGTGGGAAATCGCACCTGGTGTCATGTGCAGGCGATCGAATCGTCAAATTGAATGCCGGTGCCCTGAAGCTTATTATGAAGAAGAAAACTTGGTTGATGACCCTGCTGAGTGCGGCTTTGGCCCACGCCTTCGCTACAGCTCAGATCCATTCTGAACTCTGGGGAAAGAACGGGGAGAAATGGACGCCGCAGAGCCGGTTGCCTGATTTTTCCTATGTCGGTTACCACTTTGGCGAGGACCCGATACCGGTGGTTGAGGCGGCTTCCAACGTGCGTGATTTTGGGGCGGTCGGGGATGGTGAGCACGACGACACCTCGGCGTTTATTCGGGCCATCGCGGAAACCGAGGCAGGCGCCATTGAGATTCCTCCGGGCCGATATCTGATCAGCGACATCATCTGGATCGAGAAGCCGGATATTGTTCTTCGCGGGTCCGGCCCGGACCAGACCGTTCTCGTCATCTCCAAGACGCTTGAGGATGTGCGCCCGAATATGGGGAAGACCACATCGGGGCGTCCGACTTCCAATTATTCATGGTCGGGTGGTTTCATCTGGGTCAAAGGGAGCTACGGATCGGGTGTCCGGACTCGTATCACTTCGGAGACCAGGCGTGGAGACCGCTCCCTGACGGTCGACAAGACAGACGATATCCGGGTGGGTGACCGGATCTGGATCGAGATTCAGGACGATACCGGGAAGACCCTCTTGAACTATCTCTATTCCGGAGATCCCGGCGACACGGACAAGGTGACAAAGCCGGTAAGGACCGGGTTCATCAGTCGGGTTGCGGCCATTGAGGGAAAGGCGATCACCCTCGAACGACCCATTCGTTTTGATCTTCGCCAATCCTGGTCGCCCACCCTGCGACCATTTGCCCCGACCGTCAGTGAAGTCGGCATCGAGAACCTGGCCTTCGAATTTCCAAACCAACCCTATGAGGGACATTTCACGGAACTCGGCCACAACGCCATCGCCTTCGGTACCGTGTCCGACTGTTGGGTGCGCAACGTGAGGATATCAAACTGTGACAGCGGGATCTTTGTGGCCGGAGTGTTTTGCACCCTGGATGAAATCGTCATCGATTCCCGGCGCTCCGAATTTGAGGGAACGAGCGGACACCATGGGGTGTCCCTCGGAAGGGACTGCCTCCTGGAAAACTTCGACTTCAGGACCCATCTGATTCATGACATCACGGTGAGCTACCTGGACATGGGTAATGTGATCAAGAATGGTCGCGGCACCAACCTTTCGTTCGATCACCACAAAAAGGCACCTTACGAAAACCTGTTCTGCAATCTGGATGTCGGGTTGGGCACCGATATGTGGCGGTGCGGCGGAGGCGCTTCGTTGGGAAAGCACTGCGCCGCCCGAGGAACCTTCTGGTGCATACGCTCGGACATGGACCAAACTTGGCCGCGTGCGAATTTTGGCCCGGATTCCATGAACCTGGTCGGCGTTCAGACCGGTGAATCGACGCAGATCGACCCGGATGGGCGATGGTTCGAAGCGATTCCCCCCGAAGAGCTTCAACCGGCCGATCTTCACGCCGCCCAACTCGAGCGTCGATTGGGAAGATAGGTCCCGAAAGGGACCGGAAAACATGAAGAAGCCCCCGAATCTGGTCTTCGTCTTTCCCGACCAGATGCGTGGTCAGGCTCTCGGGTTCATGGGCGAAGACCCGGTTATCACGCCCCACCTGGACCGATTCGCCAAAGAGAGTCTCATCCTGACTCAGGCGGTTGCCAATTATCCGGTCTGCAGTCCCTACCGGGCCATGTTGATGACCGGTATGTATCCTCATCGCAATCGAGTGGTGGGCAACTGCAACAGTCAGACCACGCCATTTGGTTGCGAGCTTCAGGAATCGGATGAATGCTGGTCGGATGTCCTCCGCACAGCGGGCTATGATCTGAGCTACATAGGCAAATGGCACCTGGATTCACCACGCGAACCCTATGTTGATTGCAGGAACAATCACGGGAAAACGAAGTGGAACGAATGGTGCCCGCCTCACCGCCGGCACGGGTTCGATTTCTGGTATTCGTATGGGACCTACGATTTTCATCTCAAGCCCATGTATTGGCCGACCGATGCGGACCGGGACGGCTTTCATTTCGTCGATCAGTGGGGACCGGAACACGAGGCTGACATGGCGATCCGCTATCTCGAGAACCGCGATGGGCAATACCGCGATTCGGACAGACCGTTCGCCATGGTCGTCTCGATGAACCCGCCCCACACCCCCTATGACCAGCATCCCGGGCGATATGCCGCTGCCTACGAAGGGAAGGACTCTCGCGACCTGATGGTGCGACCCAATGTGGACACGTCGGGCAAATCCAGGATGTCGAAGCACGCGCTGAAACACACGAAGGATTATTTCGCCTGTGTCACCGGGGTGGACGATCAATTCGGGCGGATACTCAAGGCGATCGACGACACGGGGCTGAAGGAGGACACGATTGTCGTCTTTACCTCCGACCATGGTGATTGCATCGGGACCCACGGTGAGATCACCAAGAACAATCCGTTTGAAGAGTCGATGCGGGTGCCGTTCATGATTCGTTGGCCCGGACGGATTGCGGCCCGGCAGGATAATCTGTTGATATCAACGCCCGATATCTACCCCACTCTGCTCGAACTGATGGGTTTTGGGGAGAATATTCCCGGTCAGGTGCAGGGCTCCAGCCACGCTGGGCTTTTCACTACGGGCATCGGTGACCGTCCCGGTTCGCAGCTCTATCTACGTTCCACTACGACCGACCCGCTTCGGGGTTTGCGTGGCGTCCGAACCCATACTCACAAATTGGTTTACGCCGTTCATCGAAATGAAAGAACGGTTCAGCTCTACGACCTGGTTGCGGATCCCTGTGAAATGACGAACCGGGCCGAGTCCCATCCCGAGATCGTGCAGCGGTTGTCAGCCGAGGAACTGGCACCCTGGCTCGAGACGATCGGGGATCCGTGGAGCGCCAACCTGGATCCCTCGGAGAAGACTCTGCGGGCTGACCAAACACCTCTATGAGTGCATCGCCCGCTCAATGATGTATCGGTGACTGATGGACACGGCGGATCTTTTTCCAATTGCCCGCGCGCTGCACGTTTTCGGTGTGGTGTTGTGGATCGGGGGCGTCGCGTTTGTCACGACCGTCCTGATTCCATCCTTGAAGAGACTCGAATCGAGCGACGACAAACTCGAACTCTTTGAACGCCTGGAGGGTCGGTTCGCCTTTCAAGCCAGAATCACAACCTTCCTGACCGGTCTGTCGGGCTTTTATATGGTCGAGGTCATGGATGCCTGGAACAGATTTCTCCAGGTCCAGTACTGGTGGATGCACCTGATGACGTTGATCTGGCTGGTCTTCACCGTGGTGCTCTTCCTGCTCGAACCGCTCTTCCTCCACCGGTGGTTTCATGAGATGGCGGTCAAGGACTCTCGACGGGCTTTCATCATCCTACATCGCCTGCACATCGTGCTCCTGGTACTCAGTCTGATCACGCTTCTTGGCGCAGTCGCAGGGGCCCATGGATCCCATCTCTTCGGGTAGTCAACCCTAACGTTTCAAAAACCCCACAGAGGACACAGAGAGCACAGAGGCAGGAAGAGTGAGATTGGCTGGATTCTCTGTGCTCTCTGTATCCTCTGTGGTTAATGAGTGACTACCCTCTGCATCTTCACTTTTTGTGACCTTATGATCTCAGCTATACTCTGATTTAACTAATTGAAGATCCGGTCCTTATGGGCAATTCAGCCTGATTTATTGAGACTATGAGGTCAATTCTGCCGTTTGGTGAATCCGTCGACGGTGGACCCCGCCTGGGTCCGGTCAACGAATCATGAGGCGCCCGAAGACCGGCCAGTCCCAGGCGCCGTCTCCGTCGGGCCCATAGTCAACGGACAGAACCAGTTCTCCGTCCTGGCCGGGGGGTAATTCAAAGGACTGGGCTACCAGACCCCGGTGGTCCTCTCGGTCCCGGGGGTTCCAGTGGATGGAATAGAGCACACCCTGCGTGCCATTGGAATCGATCGACCAGGTCACACGGACGCCATCGGAATTCCCCGAATGAGTGTAGGCGCCCTTTCGCATGCCGAGCAGGAATTCGACGGTCCGGCTCCCGCGAGGTATTTCGAAAGCGATCGTGGCCCGGGGGACGAATTGATGGACCGAAATACCGTCGATGACGAATGATTCGACGGGAAATGAGAGCTCCCATCGGGCGGGTTGCACCTCGAAACCAGCGAGCGGCCGGACGGGTTGTGTATCGAATCGTTCAATATCCAGGGAGGCTTCTCTCGTTCCCCATGAGGTCACAATGGAAACCTCACTTTCGGGCAGACGTAGAAAACCGAGAACGGCCCGACCTTTGCCTTCCGATGGATCGACCAGGAAATGTCCGTGGCTGCCCGGCCAATTGCCGCTGTATCCGTTGATGGTTTTCCGTCGGGTAGCCAGGGCTGCACTCCAGGCGTCGAGGTGAACCGTGGCCGAGGATTGGTTGGATGGCCCCGGAGCGAAGAGCAGGATCGGGCGATCGCCCGCCTTTTTCCACTCGTCCAGGACCGCCTCGCGCCGCGCCTCGATCCGCTCTTTTGGCGTGGCCGTCTGCCCGAGCGAGATTACTTCGACGGCCGACAGGCAGGCCGCGCCCGCCAGAAGCCCGCGAACCAGCCTGGATGACGATTTCCGGTAGACCTGGGTCATGAGCATGGCGAGGGTCAAAGCTTGGAAAAGGTGAACCACTACGACGACCCGACCGGTGGCGCGGAATGCGCGCAGCCCATCGAACTTCTGGGCCAGCCAGAGAAAAAGCCCCGTTCCATCTTCGGTGTACTTGAGGAAGAAAAGTGTGCAGACGATGGCGACGAAACCGAAACTGGCAGCCCGACCAGACTCGGGATCATCGCGAAAACGGATCAGTACCACCATGGCAAGAGGAAGACCGGCCCATGGAATCCAGCCGGAAAACAAGGCGTGCTCGGACAGATTGAGTGTTGTCGGATGCGGCCACCCTCCGCCATAGAGCCAATGGCCGGGAGGCGCGGTCAGCCAGGTTCTCCAGTCCGGGGCGAGCGCGGCGAGTTCGAACCATGAGCGGGTGCCACTCTGCCGGGATTCGCTCAGGTACAGGCCGTACATGAGACAGGTCACCAGTCCGGTAACGGTGGCGAAAGCGGCCGACCCGATCCAGGTGAGTTTTCGGACTTGGTCGGAGGCGGGGCGAGGCTCTGTTGTCGGCGGAACCAGTTTCCAGATTGCCGCAAAGAAAAGGACGGCGGCGAATGTTCCGAAGAACCCCAGATAGGGTGAGCAGAGGTGCAACCAGCACAGAAATCCGAATGCCCGGACCAGATGGACGGATCGACCTGAGTCCCTGAATCGAATCATCTGCCCGAGCGCCAGGGGCAGCGGAAAGAAAGGAAGCAATTGGATATGGCCGCCGGCAAACCAGACCAGACTGGCCGGGGACGCCGCCAGAAAGGTGAGCGGCCCGGTGAGTAGCCAAGGCACCCGGCAGACCCGCAGGAGGGAGAGGACTGCCAGGAGATTGAACAGGCTTACCAGACAGGCCCAGCCTTGGAAGGCCGAGGTGGTTGAAAGGCCGGTCAGGCGAAGCGAAATGAAGAACGGCAGGGTTCCCCAATGAGTGTCGCTGTAGGTAATGGTTTTTTCGACCGGGTGGAATTGGCCGGGGGAGGAAAAGGGGGTGGCACCAAGGAAAGCCTGGTATCCGTGTTCGAGCACAAGATTGTTGAATCGCCCGTCTCCGGCGTCGCCGGGCACATTCCGCCACCCCGAGGTCCAGATTCCCTGGGTCAGGTGAACCATGCCCGCCAGAATCCAGAGGCTCAGGAAGAGAATCACGGGCCATTTGCGTTCCTTGTTCCTTTGGATCATCGGCATGCTGCGTTACAGACGGGACAGCCCATGACTGACTCTACCGAAGGGTGACACATGATGGGAAGTTCAGAGAACTCCAAAGAGGACACCAATGGATGTCCCAGGAAGTTTTTTCAGGTCGAAGACGACGCGCCCTACCATGTGGCCACGGGGTCATTCCTTGCATTCGTGCATGCCAATGCAGGAATCAAGGTTTGACCCCTTCGAACTCCACCTGGTGAGAGCCTGAGTCCGGATGGAGCGAGGAGGGTTGGATTTTCCGCTGTCATCTGCACACTGCGGGCATGATTTCCGTTGCCGAGGCCGAACACCTGATACTCGACTCGTTGGCTCCCCTGCCCTCCGAATCTTGCAAGATCGATCGAGCTCACGGAAGATTTCTGAGGGAACCGATCGTGGCTGATCGTGAATCACCGCCTTTCAACCGGGCGACCATGGATGGGATTGCGATCCGGTTCAGCGACTGGAATGAAGGGAAGCGGACGTTTGGGGTGACAGGAACCCAGGCGGCCGGCCAACCTGTGATGGACGCTCCGGAACCTGGAAGTTGCATCGAGATCATGACCGGCGCACCGGTCCCGGAGGGGCTTGATTGCGTGGTCCGCTGCGAGGACGTGACGGTCGAGTCCGGCAACGCCACGATCCGTGAAGAAATAGAGTTGGAGGCGGGACTCGCCATCCACCCGCAGGGATCCGATTTCGCCGCCGGGGCAGTCCTGGTCGAATCGGGGGTGCGCTTGTCCGGCCGGGAGATCGCGGTGGCCGCATCGTGTGGAAAGGAAGAGATGGAAGTGAGTTCGCAACCGAAAGTGTTCGTGGTCACGACGGGCGACGAACTGGTCGAGATCGACGACGAGCCGCTACCGCACCAGATACGGCGCACAAACGACCGCGCCCTGGCCGCGGCCCTGATGTCGGCGGGATTCGACCGGGTCGAGCGGGTTCACGTGCCGGACGAACCTCAGATGATGCGTTGGCAGCTGGAGCGCTTCCTCGGTGACGCTGACGCACTGGTCTTTACCGGCGGGGTCTCGAAGGGGCAATTCGATCACCTTCCGGCCCTGCTCGAGGAATTGGGTGTGCCCTGCCTCTTTCACGGTGTGAGCCAAAAGCCGGGCAAGCCGATGTGGTATGGCATACACAAGCGGCCGGGTGATTTCCTGCATCCGGACGATGAAAGTTCTGTCCCGGTCTTCGCCCTGCCCGGAAACCCGGTCTCCTGTTTCATCTGCCTGCACCGCTATGTGCTCCCGGCTTTGCGCAGAATGTCCGGTTCCCGTCCGCAGCCGGTGAAACACGGCGCCCTCGACCGCGAGGTCTCCTTCTCCCCTCCCCTCACCCGGTTCCTGCCGGTTTCATCTGTGGAGGACGGCGACGGAGTTTTCAGGGTTGAGCCCCGTCAAACCAACACATCCGGAGATTTCGCGTCTCTGGTCGGCACCGACGGTTTCATCGAGCTGGACTCGGGCCGGGACGATTTCCCTGCCGGCACCGTGGCCCGACTCTGGACCTGGACCTGATAAGGGAAGGCAAACAAACCGTAGCAACTACGTAGTTGCTACATAGTTGCTACGTAGCAAGCGACTACGGGCTGTTTTTTTATGGGTTTTGGATCAGCGCCGTCGAAGGCAGGACCATCGGACATTATTCAGCCTATGGGGAGGCGCGTCCGGCGGCCACGCCCTACCTGATCAGGTTGCGGGTTCCCCTACCCTGTTTACCAAGGGTTAGCCCGCATCTGGTCAGGTACTCTTCAAGGATTGGAATATCCGCCTCGGCCCAGTCGAGGTCTTTGAGATCGCTCGGATCGCGCCACTCGATTTTCGCGTGTTCGTGGGTTGCCGGGATTCCGGATGTGATGCGGCAGAGCCGGGGGTGAAGCGTGAGGCTGAAATCCGGGTAGGCCTGGATGACCGACCTCAGGGCCTGACCCACTGTGATATCGACGCCGAGTTCCTCCCTGATCTCTCGGACCAGGGCTTCGGCCTCGGTTTCACCGGGTTCGATCTTGCCGCCCGGAAACTCCCATTTCAGTGGAAGCGACTGTTGAGCCGACCGCCGGGCAACCAGAACCCGGCCCCTATCCTCGATCAGGGCACAGACGACCTCCAAGGCTGGCCGTTCGGACGACTGGTGATCGCTCGAAATCAGAATGGTGAGTCTTCGGCGTCTCCAGGCAGTGATTCTTCGGGCACGTTTTCGGGAGCATCCGACGATGGTCCGGGTGCCTTCTTTTCGATCCGCCAGGCATGGAGATTGACGAAGTAGCGACCGTTGTACTCGTTTCCCCGGAGGTTGAAGCTGACTTTCACTTCATCTCCGACCTGGTATTCGTTGAGCAGATCGCACCTTTCCTTGACGCACTCGAGCTTGATGTCCTGCGGGTATCGTTCCTCGGTTGTGACGACGAATTCGCGCTTGGTGAAGCCGCTGGGAAAGGAGCGTAGATCCTCGATGACCTTGACTTTGCCTTCGAGCTCGTAGGCGGATGATTGTGTTTCCATAGAAAAATGCGGAGTCGGTCAGGATGGATCGGGTTCGGCCTGACAGGAAGAATAAACGAAGATGGAGGCCAAGTTCTCTCGCCTGCGAAGAAGCCGGAGCGCAATGGCGCATCGTTCAGGGGGCGTGGTCGACGCGATGATTTCCCATTCGAAGGGGTCAGACGTGAATGGCACTAAGTTAATAAGTTAAGCACCGGTCTGGGAATTTTCGACGAGGAACAGCCGACGGGGTCATTGCTCATTATCTTGCATGCCAATGCGAGATATGTGCTTTGACCCCCTCGACCCCTCGACCCCTCGACCCCTCGACCCCTCGACCCCTCGAAGCCAAGTTGACCGTATTTCCTCCTGGATACCCCTTAACTTGGTGCCATTCGGGTCACACCTTGATTCCTGCATTGGCATGCACGAATGCAAGGAATGACCCCGTGGTTATTTTGAGCGCGGGCCCCTGGCCGGTGGGCTCTCTTCGACCTGTTCGGTCGTGACTGGCTCCGGGGGAGGTCCGAAGAAGCGGAGGCGGATCCCGTTGATGGTGACGACGAGGATCAGGGCGCCGATCACAATGATCCCGGACCATTTGCGCCGCAACTGGGTGTCCGGGATCAACCTGGGCTCCAATTTGGCCAGGATCATGATGATAATGATCGGAATCAGCCAGAGGAAGATGCCCTTGATGGGCAGGACACCGACAATTGATCGAAGAAGGGCGTGGATTGAGAATCCGAGGACGGCGAAGGCAAAAACGCAGGCAAAGGTCAGGCTGAATCCGCGCAGGGCCTTATAAAGGTTTCGGAATGGCAGAAGGTTCATTCTTTCGAGCGTCGCATGGGTTCGAGATCGGGATCGGACTTGGCGAGTTCTGCGAAGTGAGATTCCCGGGCGATGGCGCGGGCCAGGCGGATGCGTGCTTCGCCGATGTCACCCAGTTGGGCGGCGTAGCAGGCGAGGTTGAACTGGATGGTCGGTTCTTTCCCATGGAGGTCCTCGGCCTTGAGAAGAATGCGTCGAGCGGCTTCGATGGAGCGTATGCGGCGGGTGGCAAAGGCGAGAATGATCCACCATCCGGCTTGACCGGGTTCCTGCTTGACCAGCTTGCGGGCGATGCGCTCGACCGAGGGCCAACGCTGCGCGTTTTGGTGGATCTGCATGGCCATGGCGAGAAACGCGGGCTCCTCCCGCACGGTTTCAGGCAATTGGCGCAGTTCCCGGCGGGCGTCACGGTCCATGCCCAATTCGAGATAGCCTCGGAGATGGGAGAGATGCCATTGGCGGTTCATTTTGGGAGCGGATCCATTGGTTTCTGCGGGGGCGTAATAATCTGGCAGTGCAATGGGGGGCATTCAAGGCCGATCAGCAATGGTGCCCGTTCAAGGGAACCGCGGCGGCCCGGGACGTGTCCCGGCGTAACATTGTGAAGACGGGAGGACAGCCCTCCGTTGGTAAATAGAAATGGAGGGTCGTGCTTCTGCGCGACCGTCGGAGGTATGGGCTGAGCAGCTGCCCGGGCATGTCCCGGCGCAACATCGTGATGACGGAAGGACAGCCCTCCGTTGGTAAATTGGGATGGAGGGTCGCTTCCGTCTACCTGTAGCTCCGCCGCGACAGCGTGGCTCCCTCTTTGCGGTAGACAGAAAGGGCCCGATTCAATTCCGACCCTTTCTGCCTACCGGGAAAAACGACTCGGAGGTCAGAAGAAGCGGATGGGCTGGGACTGCACCTGCTCGTTTTCCTCATTGGAACAGGCCTGGTTGGTTGGCACGCCGGTATCGGTGCTGGACGGCTTCACCAGATCATTACTCAAGAGGTAATTTTCAACTTCCTCACCACTTACGTCGGCCAGCATCACGCCGTCAATCTCGACACAGGGTGAAAGGGGCTGACCCGACTTGGCCGCCATCTCTGCGTAGTTCTCGCGACTGTTGACGATGTCGATGTCCTCGTACTCGAGATCGTGTTTTGTCATGATGGCGCGCACGCCCTTGCTCCATCCACATTGCGGTTTAAGGTAAGCTTTTATCATCATTGCGGGTTAAGTTGTGTGGTTTTCGAAAGGGCGCAACGCATAGATTCGAATTTTTCGCCCCGTTGCCGATCGCGGTTCACCCGGACCGCCGGGTCTTGGCCCGCTTGGGTTAACCTGAGGAATCGGTCGAAGGAATCTTGCCGAGCGTGACTTTCTGCCTGACGATGACGACCTCAGATATCTCAAAGCGCCCGCAAGTGAACGTCTGTTCACGCAAAAAGCTTGTCTTTCCAACCGGGGCATGCAGGTTTTTCCTTTTCTGTCATTTCACCAACGCTTCTTCTCCTCTCATGGCCAGAAACACTACTCCGAAGACCATCGCCAAGGGCGACAACAAGACCAAGAATATCGATCTGGCCATCTCGGCCATCATCAAGCAATTCGGCGAAGGCTCGATCATGCGCCTGGGAAGTTCGTCAAAGTTGGATGTTTCCGTAGTTTCAACCGGCTCGCTCGCCCTTGACCTGGCCTTGGGGGTCGGAGGGTTGCCCCAGGGTCGCATGGCAGAGGTCTACGGCCCCGAAGCATCGGGCAAGACCACGCTCTGTCTGGGCGTGATTGCCGAGGCGCAGAAAAATGGCGGCCTGGCGGCCTTCATCGACGTCGAACATGCCCTTGATCCCCAGTATGCACGCCGGGTCGGAGTCCAGATCGACGACCTCCTGGTGTCCCAACCCGATTCCGGGGAGGATGCCCTCAATATTGTAGAGACCCTGATCCGGTCAAATTCCATCGCTGTCATCGTCATCGATTCGGTTGCCGCGCTCGTTTCACGGGCCGAACTCGACGGCCAGATGGGTGATGCCACCGTAGGCTCGCAGGCTCGCCTGATGAGTCAGGCCATGCGGCGATTGACCGGTATTGTGAGCAAAACCAAATGCGTCTGCGTCTTCACCAACCAGATCCGCGAGAAGATCGGCGTCATGTTTGGAAGTCCCGAGACAACACCTGGGGGTCGGGCCCTGAAATTCTTCTCCTCGGTGCGTCTCGATATCCGCCGTATTGGTCAGATAAAGGACACCAGCGGCAAGGTCGTCGGCAGTCGAACCAGGGTGAAGGTGGTGAAGAACAAGGTGGCCGCACCTTTCACCGAATGTGAATTCGACATCATGTACAACGAGGGTATCTCGAAGAACGGATCGCTGATCGATCTCGGTATTGAGCACAAGATTCTCGAAAAGAAAGGCGCCTGGATCGCCTATGAAGGAAACCTGGTCGGCCAGGGCCGCGAAGCGGCCAAGGCGCATCTCGCTGAGAATCAGGATGTTGCGGAAAAGATCCGCACCGAGATTATCGAAAAAATCAATGTGTCCGGCGGCATGATCATCAATAGTGGCCGGTCTGGCGGGGATGGTACCGACGACTGACAGGCAAAATCATGAGTGACACCATCGCGGCCCTGGCGACGCCGCACGGTGAGTCGGCGCTCTCGCTGATCCGAATCAGTGGGTCCGAAAGCGGACGGTTGGCCGAGCTTTTTGTGGGGCGCCCTGCCCTGCCCCGCCATGCAATCCACGGAGACTATCATGACCGGGCGGGACGTCTCCTCGATGATGTCGTCTACACATTCTTCAAGGGTCCGGCTTCCTATTCGGGCGAGGATTCGCTCGAGATAAGCTGCCATGGCAGCCCTTTCGTGGTCGAACGGGTGCTGGAGGATCTGATGGATCGGGGGTGCCGTGGCGCTGAACCCGGAGAATTCACCCGTCGAGCCTTCCTCAACGGTCGACTCGATCTCAGCCAGGCGGAGGCGGTCATGGACCTGATCCGCGCCCGCAGCGACCGGGCGGTTGAAGCCGCACATCGGCAGTTGCGCGGCGCCCTGGGCCGGGAGACCGCCCGGCTGTTGAACGACCTCCTCGATGTGGTGGCGGGCATCGAGGCCACCATTGATTTTCCGGAAGACGATCTTCCACCCGATGACCGCAATCGCAGTCTGGAAGCGGTAGAGCGGGTGGCGAAGGAAGCCGGGAGGCTGCTGGCCACCGGCCGCTACGGGAGCCTGATCAGGGACGGCGTCCGGGTGGTTCTGGCCGGGGAACCCAATGCCGGGAAGAGCAGTCTGTTGAATCAACTTATTGGATACGACAGGGCGCTGGTCGCGGCGGGACCCGGGACGACCCGGGATTTCATCGAGGAGCGAGTGCTGCTGGGACCTCATAGTATCCGGTATTTGGATACCGCCGGTCTCCGGAAGGGCGGAGCCGAGATCGAGCGGGCGGGCATGGTCAAGACTATGGAGCAGGTGGCGGACGCGGACATCCTTCTGCTGGTCCTGGATGCGGAGCGGCCCTTCCCCACCCTTCCGGACTCGGTCCTGGCCCGGGTTTCCGAGCATCCGGCGCTTGTGGTCTGGAACAAGACCGATCTCCAACCGGCGGGTTCAACCCCGACGGATCTGGATCATGTCTCTGATCTTGCTGTTTCGGCTTTGAACGGCGTTGGCCTTGATGTTCTCCGAGAGAACCTCCTCGCCCTGATTGAAGCAAACCGGATCGAGATCGGTGATGAGGTGATTGCGATCAGTGCCCGGCATGAGCATGCCCTCCGGGGGATGAATGGCTGCTTGGAAAATGCGGTCGAGAAGTTGCGAGGAAATGAGGTTCTGGAGTTGATAGCCAGTGATTTACGAGGAGCGGTCGATCACCTGGGTCAAATCACGGGACGGATTGACAACGAAGCCATGCTGGACCGGCTCTTCGCCTCTTTCTGTATAGGGAAATAGGGAGAGCGTCAGAAAAGATCTTGGATGCGATATTCAACATTCTGGATCACGGTCGGGGGTGTCCTGTTGGTTGCATTGACTGTAGGAGAGGCTTTACGCCTCGATCAACCGGGTCATCGAAGAACAAACCCTTTCCACCCTAAACCATCATTCAACGACAGATGCACCACTGGTGGAGATTTTCAGTTTAGTCCCTTGTCCTGAGTTATTTAGGTGATTATCTTTCCTGCCTCTTCTTATGGTGGTCCGAGAATTTCAGTATGATGTGATTGTCTGTGGTGGTGGTCATGCGGGCATCGAGGCGGCGCTGGCGGCGGCCCGAATGGGCGTGCGAACCCTGATGGTGACGGGCAATATCGACACGATCGGCCAGATGAGCTGTAATCCGGCCATCGGAGGGATCGCCAAGGGCCATATGGTTCGCGAAATAGATGCTCTTGGGGGTGAAATGGCGATCACTGCGGATGTGACCGGGATACAATACCGGCTCTTGAATGCCTCCAGGGGGCCGGCTGTTCAGTCTCCCAGGGTGCAGTGCGACAAGAAGGCCTACCAATTCCGGATGAAACATGTTCTGGAGTTGCAGAAGAATCTGACGCTTTTTCAGGCGGTGGTAACGGGGTTGATTTTCGACGGTGACCGGGTGGTTGGCTGCCGGACGAATCTGGGTCTGGAGTTCCGCGCTGATACGGTGGTCATTACGACCGGAACCTTTTTGCGTGCGCTGATGCATATTGGCGAGATTCAGAACGAGGGCGGACGGTTGGGTGATCACACGGCTCAATCCATGTCGGAGAGCCTGATGGAGGCAGGAATCGAGTTGGAGCGGTTGAAAACCGGAACGCCGCCGCGACTTCTGGGTCGGAGCCTTGATTTTTCAGTAATGGAGGAGCAGAAAGGAGACCCTGAACCAACCCTGTTTGCGTTCCATGATACCCGTGGGTCGGAAGAATTGTTCCACGTGGAACATTCCGGAGAACAGAAGCTTGGTTGGGTGCCGGGAACCAACCAGGTTTCCTGTTGGATGACCTATACCACGGCGGAGAGCGACCGGATCGTAAGAGCCAATCTGGATCGTTCCGCCCTCTACAGCGGAGCCATCGACGGGGTGGGGCCGCGATATTGTCCGAGCATCGAGGATAAGCTCATACGGTTTGCAGATAAGGATCGACACCTCCTTTTTCTCGAACCGGAGGGAAGGAACACCAATGAGTATTACGTCAATGGCCTTTCCACCAGCCTGCCGTTTGACGTGCAGTTGGATCTGGTTCACTCGGTGCCGGGCCTGGAATCCGCCGTTATTCTTCGACCGGCCTATGCCGTGGAGTATGATTTCGCGCCTCCGACCCAGCTTTTCCCAACTTTGGAGTCAAAAGTGGTGGAGAATCTGTTCTTCGCCGGTCAGATTAACGGCACATCCGGGTATGAGGAAGCTGCCGGGCAGGGGCTGGTTGCCGGGGTCAATGCGGCCCAGAAGGTGAGGGCAGGGGACCCGCTCGTTCTTCAACGGCACGAGGGTTATATAGGAGTCATGATCGATGATCTGGTCACCAAGGGAACCCGGGAACCCTACCGAATGTTCACGTCCCGGGCCGAGCATCGTCTGCTCTTTAATCATACAAGTGCTGAGAGCCGGATGCTTTCGCACACGGAGGATCTGGGCCTGGTTCCGCCCGACAGACAGGTTCGGATGCGTTCCAAGGAAGAGCGGATCCAGTCGTGGCAGGAACGGCTTGAAACGGAGCGATCAGAGGGGCGAACCTGGGGCGAGTACCTTCGGAGGGGCGGGGCGGAATCCACCCTGCCCGAAGCGTTCGCGCAGGAGGAGAAAGGCGTCCGAGCCGAGGTTCTCTACAGGTGCCGGTATCGCGGCTATCTGGCGCGGGAACAGCGGCAGATAGCCCGCCTTGCCGAGATCGAGGAGGTGCAAATTCCCACCGATATTGACTACTCAGAAATACGTGGCCTGAGGACCGAATGTGTGCAGAAACTGGCCGATCTTCGACCGGTGACCCTCGGTCAGGCCAGTCGAGTCAGTGGGGTCGGTCCGGCCGATATTGGTATCCTCATGGTCTATCTTAGAAAGCGAAGAGGTTCATAAGGCGTTGTTAGACAAATAGTAACGTGTCCATAGCCTTTCTCGAGAATTTGCGGTCGCGACCCTCCGATAAAAAGATCAGAACCCGATGAATCATGACACTCGCCACCCCATCAGCTCGGAAGCCGCGGAGATTTTGGAAAACCGCCGCCGGGAAGTGACCGCGACTCTTGGGGCGCTGGTGGAGGCTCATCCGATGATCACCCTCGAGCTTGGGTGTGGACACGGGCACTTTCTGACCGCCTACGCGAGTGCCCATAGCGGCGAGTTCTGTCTCGGAATTGACCGGCAGGGGAACCGGATCACCCGGTCTCTCAGAAAGCAGGGCCACGCGGGCCTGCCGAATCTCCGGTTTGTCCGGGCCGAAGTGAGGCAATTTCTGGATTGCCTTCCGGAGGGTATGCGACTCGCCCGCATCTTTGTTCTCTTTCCGGATCCCTGGCCCAAGCGACGGCACATCAAAAACCGGATGCTGGGTCCCTCCATGCTGGCGATCCTGGCGCAACATGCCATCCCGGAGGCGGAGCTGTTCCTGAGGACGGACGACTTTGACTACCTCGAATGGGTGGAGGCGAATCTCAGCGATAGTGTTGAATGGCGGATGCACACCGGTCGGGTCTGGCCCTTCGAACGGGAAACGGTGTTTCAGCGAAAAGCCCGGAGTTACCGATCGTTGTCCGCTGTTACAGGAGATCCAGCCAGAAAAGGATGAAGCCCTGTGAGAGCATGAGCAGGATTGCCATCACAGTACTGAGCACGGCGAAATAATCGACCTGCATGGGACGTTCCCCTTCGGGAGGGCGGGGTCGATCGTCGCTGTGCGCCTCCTTTTGCGTTTCCTTACTCATGGACTTTCAAGATTGGGCACCCGCGGGTGAATGTCCATTCTGGAGGTTCACATAGGCGGCCATCGCTATAAGGGCAGCTTGAATGCCGTCATCGTCGATCTAATGATTAAGGAAGATGAGCCAACGGCACATTTACATGGTTGACGGGCACAATGCGATGCTCCAACAAGGAAGATTAACTTATCGAGAGGTGCTGAGTTGTTAATACACATGATTAGGGGTCGGAATTTCACACGCATTTTGCCGTTTCTGGCGGTGAGCGGGTGGTTGACAACTCCTGCGCACGCGTCCGGAAGCGCTGCGGCCGAGGTGATCTTCAATATTGGTCCTCTCCCGGTGACGAACAGCATGGTGACCAGCTGGATCGTCTCGATCATCCTGATCGTGGTGATCCGCATGGCGGTTGGCCGTGCCACTCTGGTGCCGACCCGCGGCCAGGTCGTGGTTGAGAGCCTGGCTGAGGGAGTCCTTGATCTGATCGAGCCGATCGTCGGCAAGAAAGTGGTCAAGGCCGCTTTTCCGCTGCTGGCGGGTTTCTTTGTCTTTATCCTGATCCAGAACTGGAGCGGCCTGATACCGGGCGTCGGAACAATCGGGTGGGGTGAGCAGACCGAACATGGGTTTCACCTGCATACCGCGTTGATCCGACCCGGGAACGCGGATCTCAACGGCACCCTGGCCCTGGCCCTGGTCCACTTTGTGGCCTGGCTTTTCCTCATCTTCAAGTACGCCGGACCGAAGGCCATCGCCTACGATCTCTTTGGGAACAAGGCGGACAAGGATGAAGTGCCGAAGATCGTCTACTATTTTCTTACTGTCATCTTTCTCCTCGTCGGGGTGATCGAGGTCGTTTCCATCTTATTCCGGAATGTCTCCCTCCCATTCCGTCTTTTCGGCAATGTCTTCGGTGGCGAGAACCTGCTCATCCAGATGACGGGCATTTTCAAATGGGGGCTGCCGATTCCGTTCTACTTCCTGGAAATACTCATCGGTTTCGTCCAGGCATTGGTTTTCACCCTCCTGGTTGCGGTCTACATCGGGTTGATCTGCAATCACGGAGATGATCACGAACCCGGGGACGAGCCCTCGACCGCCCCCGGCCCTGCTCAAGGATGATCACAAAACGAATTTCGCCGTCGGGACCATGCCACAATGTGTGGACGGTGGCGTGAAACACTAAAGCAAACATCAAATCACGATTAATATGATAGAACTTATTGCGGCAATGGACGGAAGTATTCAGGGAGCTCTCGGTTGCATGGGAGCAGCGATTGGCGTTGGCCTGGTAGGCATGAAGGCGGTCGAGGCGGTCGGGCGGAATCCCGGTGCTTCCGGCAAGATCCTTGTTCAAGGCATTATCGGTATGGCGTTGGCCGAGGCGGTCGCCTTCTACGCCCTCTTCCTCTGACCCGTAAATATCAATGCGCCGATCGCGTAAGGCCATCGGCGTTCTCTTAAAGGTTTCGCCATGATTGATGCATTCAATATTCTTGCGGCGGCTACGCCCTCCGCGGAAGGAGGTATAGCCGGCGTCGTGCATGAATTCGGCATTGAATGGCCCTTCCTCATCGCCCAGATCATCAGCTTCTCGGTCGTCGCGTTTCTTCTGTACAAGTTCGCGTTCAAGCCGGTCCTGGCCACGATCGACGAACGGCAGACAAAGATCGAAGCCGGCCTCAATTACACCGAGGAGATGAAAGTCAAGCTGGCCGATGCCGAGACGCAGCACACGGCCAGGATCAAGGAAGCTTCATTGGAAGCCCAGCAGATCATCCACGAAGCCCGGGAGACCGGGAAGGAGATGATCGAGCAGCAGATCCAGGAGGCTACCGATCGGGCGGAGCAGACGATCGCCAAAGCGGGGCAGGCCATCGAGTTGGAGCGCAAGAAGATGCTCGCCGATGTTCGCGAGGAGATTGCCCGCCTGGTCGTACTCACGACTTCACGGGTATTGTCCCGCGACCTCAGCGACGACGAACGCAGTCGCTACGTATCATCCGCCACCGAGGAGCTCGACCGGAACTGAGGGAGCACTCCCTGACCGCTCGTCATGAATTTCGACAAAAAAAACCGCCGGTTTGCCCGCAGCCTCTTCAAGCTGAGTCTTGAGGACGGTCGCGTTTCCGAGTCACGCGTCTCCGAGATTCTGGGATGGGTGGACCAGGAGAAACCGCGCCAGGCGACGGCCCTGCTGCGTGAGTATCTCCGCCTGATCACGACCGAGATCAATCAGAACATCGCCCGCGTCGAACATGCCGGTGATCTCGCACCAGATACACTCCGTCAGATCTCAGAGACCTTTTCCCAACGCTATGGCCGATCGATTGAGGCCACCTCCGTGCCAAATCCGGACCTGATCGCGGGGCTGAAGATCCGCATCGGGTGCGATGTCTACGAAAACTCCATCGCCTCTCAGTTGGCCGCGCTCGAAAGCGCGAGCTTTTAGTGTAGGCCGCCGCACATATTGTAACTTATGGGAAAGACAAATATGAGACAGAGGGAGCTAAGAATTGGAAGGAAACAGGATAAATGAACAGACATGGTCTTTTTCCCGACTTCAGCGTTGCTCGTCAGTCACGAATCTACGGATTCGCTCCTTCCTCGCGCCTTGAACTCCGAAAAAACCCCACGTCCATAAGTGCCAATCTGTTTGGCGGACTACACTAGAACCTTTCAAAGAAATCGCCCTGACACGACCGAATTTCCAGGCCAATGAGCACCATTATTGAACAGATTGAACAGCAGATCGCGAAACTGCAGACCGGTACGGTTAAGAAGAACACCGGCAATATCGTGGCCGTCGCCGACGGGGTCGCCCGGGTGAACGGCCTCTCGGATGCGATGTACAACGAGATGATCGAGTTCTTCAACGGCACCATTGGCATCGCGCTCAACCTGGATGAGGACCAGGTCGGGTGTATCTTACTGGGAGACGTTTCCGAACTCAAGGAGGGTGACGAAGCCAAGACGACCGGGCGCCTTCTCTCCGTTCCCGTCGGCCGTGGTCTGCTTGGCCGCGTGGTCGACGTCCTTGGTAATCCACTCGACGGCAAGGGGCCGATCGACTCGGACGAGTTCTACCCGGTTGAGAAAATCGCCCCCGGTATCATCGTTCGCAAGTCGGTCAGCCAACCCCTGTTGACCGGCATCATGCCGATCGACTCGATGATCCCCATCGGCCGCGGCCAGCGGGAGTTGATCATCGGCGACCGGGGGACCGGGAAGACGACCATCGCCATCGATACCATCATCAACCAGGGCCGGATCAACAAGGTAGGTCTGGCCTCCGGGGACAAGGACTTCCGTCCCGTCTACTCGATATACGTCGCGTTGGGTCAGAAGAACTCGAACATCGCGCGAACCATCGACGTCCTCGAGAAGGAAGGGGCCATGGAATACACCACCATCGTGGCGGCGGCGGCGGCGGACAATCCGGCCAACCAGTACCTGGCACCTTACTCGGGCGCGGCCATGGGCGAGTGGTTCATGCAGAACGGCATGGATGCGCTTATCGTCTATGACGATCTCTCCAAGCATGCGGTCGCCTACCGCCAGATCTCGCTCATTCTGAAGCGACCATCCGGACGCGAGGCTTATCCCGGCGATGTCTTTTACCTGCACTCGCGGCTGCTCGAGCGCTCTGCTCGTCTGAACGCGGACAACGGAAACGGGTCCCTGACGGCCCTGCCGATCATTGAGACCCAGTCCGGTGATGTTTCCGCCTATATCCCGACCAACGTGATTTCCATCACCGATGGTCAGATCTTCCTCGAAACGGATCTCTTCAACCAAGGTATCCGCCCGGCCATTTCAGTGGGTCTTTCCGTTTCCCGGGTGGGTTCGGCGGCCCAGATGAAAATGACCAAGCAGGTCGCGGGGAAGCTGAAGGGAGAGTTGGCCCAGTTCCGTGAACTGGCGGCCTTCGCCCAGTTCGGCTCAGACCTCGATGCCCGCACCAAGGCCCAGCTCGATCGTGGCCAGCGCATCGTGGAGCTCTTCAAGCAGCCGGCCTTCGATCCGGTCCCGATCGAGACGCAGGCCGCGGTGCTCTGGGGCATGCAGAACAGCTACCTTGATGCGGTTGAGGTCGACCATATTTCCGAGGCGGCTGCCAGCATGAAGGAATTCTTCTCCGCTCGGAAACAGGACCTCCTGGGCAAGCTTCGCAAGGCCGGCCAGATCACCGACGATCTGGAACCCGATCTGAAGAAGGCCCTCGACGAATGGAAGACGACATTTTCGGCCTAGCCGAAAATGTCGGAAGTAAGAAGTGTGAAGTAAGAAGGCAGAAGTGAAAACCACATGGCGCGAGAGCAAGATGACCTCCGCGAGCGAACTTTCGAGTTCGCGCGACGGATCATCCGTGTCTGCTCGTCTCTGCATGGTTCATCTGTCACGTCTGTCATCAGGAATCAACTTCTCCGTTCCGGTACTTCCGTCGGAGCCAATTATCGGGAAGCCAGGCGAGGCAGGTCCAAAGCGGAGTTTCTCTCGAAGGCAGGTGAATGTCTGCGTGAGCTCGACGAATCTCTCTACTGGATCGAGCTCATCCAAGCTGAGGACCTCATGCCGCCTGATCAGCTCAAAGAAATCCTGGACGAAACCGACCAGCTCATCTCGATTTTCGTCACGCTCATCAAGACCGGTCGAAGTGTCTGACTTCTGCCTTACTTCTTACTTCTGCCTTCTTACTTCTCACTTCTAACTTCCCCCCATGCCCTCAACCCGCGACATCCGACGCCGGATCAAGTCCGTCAAGAACACCCGCCAGATCACCCGGGCGATGGAGCTTGTGGCTGCGTCGAGAATGAAGAAGGCACAGGACATGGCGATCGCAGGACGGGAATACACCTACCTTCTGGCCGATATCCTGTCCTCGATTTCCACCCGTCTCACCGAAGTGAACCATCCCCTGCTGGAAAGCCGGGAGATCAGGACTCGTGGTATTCTCCTGCTGACGACAGACCGAGGGCTTTGCGGACCCCTCAATTCGAATATTTTCCGTCTGGTCACTGAGATCACGGACCCCGCCAGGTTCGTCAGTGTCGGCCGCAAGGGAACCCAGTTCCTCGGTCGTTCTCAACGGCCCCTGATCGCAGACTTTTCGGTCGACGATTCCGTCCCCTTCCAGGATGTCCTGGTGGTGGCTGAATTCATGGTGGAACAGTTTCTCAAGGGCGAGATCGACACGGTCGAGGTCCTCTTTCCGCGTTTCATCAATACCTTGATCCAGGAGCCGACCATGGTGTCACTGCTTCCGCTTCCTGATCTCGAGGAGATGGTTCGAAAGCTCCGGGCCGGCTTGCATCACGAAGAGACGGAGCACGTCGTGGACGATCGCCAGATGCTTTTCGAGCCTGACCTGAAGGAGCTGCTCAAGTCCATTCTTCCCCTTTACGTCAATCGTGAGATCTACCAGTTCATGCTCAGCACGAAAGCCGCCGAGCACAGCGCCCGGATGGTCGCGATGAAGTCCGCCACCGACAACGCGGGCAACCTGCTGGATGATCTGAATCTCGAATTCAACAAGGCCCGCCAGGCGGCCATCACTCAGGAAATCCTTGAAATCGCCGCCGCCACCGCGTCCGGCTGACCTTCACCCCAACTCCCTCTTCAAGAGCAAAGCACATGAGCAACTCAGGAAAGATCATTGAGATCATCGGCCCGGTAGTCGACGTGCAGTTCGACCAGTCGAATATGCCCGCCATCTACCAGGCGTTGACCGTGAATTTCAAACCAAGCGGCGTCGAAACGATGTTGACCCTCGAGGTGCAACAACACTTGGGTGACGGCTTGGTTCGGGCGATCGCCATGTCGTCGACTGAGGGTCTGGTCCGTGGGATGGACGCCTTGGATACCGGTGGTCCGATTTCGGTGCCGGTGGGCGAGGGCGTCCTCGGGCGAATCATGAACGTGACCGGTGATCCGGTGGACGAACGCGGCGAAATCCCCTTCGACAAGCGCTATCCGATTCACCGTCCGGCGCCACCCCTGGTCGATCAGGATACCAGCTCGGACATCCTGGAGACCGGCATCAAGGTCATTGACCTGATCTGCCCCTTCATCAAGGGGGGCAAGGTGGGCGCCTTCGGTGGTGCCGGTGTCGGCAAGACCGTCGTCATCATGGAGCTGATCAACAATATCGCCAAGACGCACGGTGGTTTTTCAGTCTTCGCCGGAGTGGGGGAACGCTCACGCGAGGGCAACGACCTCTACCACGAGATGTCGGATTCCGGGGTCATCGACCTTGAAAACATCGAAAAGTCCAAAGTTGCCCTGGTTTACGGCCAGATGAACGAACCGCCGGGTGCCCGCATGCGGGTGGGCTTGTCCGGCTTGGCCATCGCCGAATACTTCCGCGACGAAAAGAATCAGGACGTCCTTCTCTTCATCGACAACATCTTCCGTTTTTCGCAGGCCGGCTCGGAGGTGTCCGCCCTGCTCGGTCGGTCTCCGTCCGCCGTTGGTTACCAGCCGACGCTGGCCCAGGAGATGGGTATTCTCCAGGAACGGATCACCTCGACCAAGAAGGGCTCCATCACTTCCTTCCAGGCGGTCTATGTTCCGGCTGACGACCTTACGGATCCGGCGCCCGCCAATACTTTTGCCCACCTCGATTCGACCATTGTGCTCGAGCGGTCCATCGCTGAACTCGGCATCTACCCGGCCGTCGATCCCCTTTCGTCCTCGTCCAAGGCGCTGGAACCGGCTGTCGTCGGCCAGGAGCATTACGATGTCGCCCGTGGCGTCCAGAATGTGCTGCAGCGCTACAAGGACCTTCAGGACATTATCGCCATTCTCGGTCTCGATGAACTTTCACCGGAAGACAAGTTGTCGGTTTACCGCGCCCGCAAAATCCAGAAGTACCTGTCCCAGCCTTTCAATGTGGCCGAGGTTTTCACTGGTTTCCCGGGCAAGATCGTGCCGGTGGCCGATACCATCAAGGGCTTCAAGATGATCCTGGATGGCGAACTCGACCATGTCCCGGAAAACGATTTCTACATGAAGGGCAGCATCGAGGAAGCGATCGAATCCTCAAAAGCGGCCGCGGTCTGACCTGGTATTCAGCTCCCCTGATCAACCCGCCTTATCACCATGTCGCTTGTCCTGGAAATAGTCACTCCCGAAGAAAAAGTGTATGAGGAGACTATCGATACGGTGGTGCTTCCGACCACGTCTGGTGAGATCAGCGTCCTTCCGGGCCACATTCCCTTGGTGACGAAACTGAATCCCGGAGAGTTGCTGGTCACGGTTCAGAACAAGACCGAGCTGCTGGTTGTTGGTCGCGGATTTGCCCGGATTGAGGGCGATCGGGTCTCGGTGCTGGCGGAATCGGCGATCGAAGAAGCCAATATCGATGAATCGGCGGTGGAGGCCGCTCTGCAGCGGGCAAAGGAAGCGTTGAGTGACAAGACCCGGCTCAATGTAGCCGAGGTGGATCAACTCGAAGGGGCCATGCGCTACGCCTTGGCCCAGCTCGCCACCAAGGGGCGCCGTAAGAAATAGGGGGTCACTCCTTGAATCTTGCATGCCAATGCGAGATTCAAGGTTTGACCCCTTCGAACTGTACGCGCCCGTTTGCATCGTGAACTGCCCCTTGTCGTGCTGCTATCCTGCCTTGCCCCTTATTCTCCGCAGAATTCAAACAATCCGTCAAAAAGCAGGCGTTGCTCGGAGTTCCCGGACAGACGTCCGATAGGCGAGGGGGCTGGACTCGGTCTGCGGCGTCAATAGATTCTGCAGGGACGGATCTGCGAGTCCTTTCAATAACCAACACTTCAGGCAGCCCCATGATTACACGACGTATTGGCAAACTGCTCCGTGGCAAAGCCACACCTTTCCAGGTTTTTTCCGCCGGTGTCCTCGGCGCTTTGATCGCATTCACGCCGGGGTTTTCCCAAGCACCGGGCTTGATGCTCCTCTGGTTTTTCCTCCTCGCGGTCTTGAACGCGAACCTGTTCGTGGCCGCCATCGTTGGCGCTGGTTCAGCCCTCCTCGCCCTGCTCCTGACACCGGCTTCGTTCGCGGTGGGGCGAGTCCTGCTCGAAGGCCCGACCGAAGGACTTTTCAGGACGGTCGTGAACGCGCCGGTCCTGGCGTTCTTCGGATTCGACTATTATCTGGTCGCGGGCGGACAGTTGATCGGTGTTATCGTCGGCGTCCTTGCCGGTTTTGCCGTCGCCAGGCTGTTGACCGGGTTTCGGACCAAACTGTCGCAGATGGAAACCGGATCGGAGCGTTTCAAGAAATGGTCGTCGAAGAAGTCGGTCAGGATAATGACCTTTATCTTCGTTGGCGGGGCGAAGAAGAAGACTTACGAAGAGTTGATGACCAAGCGGATAGGTAATCCAATCCGCCCGATTGGTGTCGTCCTGGTTGTGCTCACCATCGTCGTCATTTTCGTGACGTTGCAGTTCTTCCAGGGACCGATCATCACAGCGGCACTCCGAAGCGGCCTCGAAAAAGCAAACGGCGCCACCGTCGATGTAGCGGAGGCCGATCTTGATCCGACCGCAGGCAAGCTCACCGTGATCGGGCTCGCCATGGCCAACCCGAATCTGCTCGAAGAGGATATTTTCCGAGCCGAAATGGTGGAGGCCGACATCAGCTTGTCCGACGTTTTGAGAAAACGGGTGGTTCTGGACCGGGTGGTCGTCGACAATGCCACAAACGGCGAATTGCGCAAAGTGCCCGGGCGCCTGGTGGGTCCGCGACCGAAGCCGGCGAAGGAGAAAACAGACCTTCCCGACATGAAGAGTATCGATCAGGTGCTGGACAACGCCAAGGTCTGGAAAGAAAGGCTCTCACAGGTGAAAAAGTGGTTGGATTCCCTGGGAGGGAGCGGTGAAAAGGAATCATCGGAACCCGGTGCGCCGGGGTACCGGGAGCAACTCGAGGCGCGGATCCGCTCTCTCGGTTACGCCAATGTTCGTGCCCTCCACTTGATCGAGGGTTCGCCGAGTCTCCTGGTGAAGAAGCTTGAAGTGCCCCGTTTGAAGGCGAAGCAGTTTCCAGATGAATTGCTGATGATTGAAGGATCGAACCTGTCGACGAATCCCAACTTGGTTGCGGAACCGCCGACCATTGATGTATCTTCATCAGGAGGCACCCTGAAAGTCGACCTGACCTTGGGTTCGGCCGCCGGTGGGACCGACAACCAGATCACGTTTGCCTATCGTGGGTTGCCGGTCGATTCGTTCGCCGAGCACCTGACGGTTGGGGGAACGACTCCAATTTCGGGTGGAACCATGGACGTAACGACCTCGGGCACACTCAGTGCGACCGATTCGAACCTGCCCCTGTCGGTCACCTTCAACAATACCAACGTTATTATCGGAGGCACGGCGACCCCGGTTTCCGCGTTGACCATACCCGTTGCCGTGCGGGGACCGATGGACAATCCCATGATCCGGGTCGATTCAGCCGCTCTCCAGAATGCGCTTCTCGCTGCCGGCAAGCAGGAGGCGGTCAACCGATTGCAGAGCGAAGCCGCCAAGCAACTCGGAGTCGATGCAGGCGAGGGCGGAGAGAATCTGGAAGACACGGCCAAGAGCTTGCTGGGGGGGTTCTTGAAGAAGCAGAGCGAGCCAAAAGATGATGGGGAGTGAGAAGGTGGGTCGGGGTAGTTTCTATTTTTTCTTGTAGGCTTCATGCCTCGATCGAACTGACCACCGAGGGAAAATCTTTCTCCTGCGTTTCCCATCATTTCACCCATGAAATACGACCGGCAGTCCGGCCACTTCGGCATGAAATGTCGATCTTCCCGGTAGATTACCCAATCCTCTTCCCGCAGAACGTTTCATGAATATCGATAGACCCCCATCAACCTACGATCTTCACCTTCACACTTCCTGGAGCTATGACGCCACGGCTTCGCCGGAGCGGTATTTCAAGCGGGCAGGGGAGCTGGGTATCCGCTGCCTGGCGATTACTGAGCACCATGTGCTGGATTCCCTTCCACAGGTGCGGGAGGTGGCAAAGCGTTTTCCGGAGATCCGGGTCATCCCGGCGGCCGAACTCTCGGTGACGACTTCTTTCGGGGCGATAGACCTGCTCTGCTACGGGTTTCCCTCGAAAACAACCGAGGCCGTGCAGGAGGTACTCGAGCACTACCACACGTGGCAAAGGGCCTGTGGCTCAGCGGTTTCTGAGGGGATGCAGGCAATCGGGTTTGATTATACCGATCAACGGAGGTGCGATCTGCTCAAGTCCTACCGCCCGGCGGAGGCGATCGATCTCCAGGGTGTGACCCACGTGAAGAACCAGCGGCAGCTCGATTTCTTCCTCGCTGAGGGATATATTCGGGATGAGACCGAATACCGGCCGCTTCTGGAACGTGCAGCCCGGGAGGTGCCGCCACCTCCGTATCCGGCCGTTGATGAAGTGGTACCGGCGGTTCAGGCAGCCGGCGTCCTGGTGGCCATTGCGCATCCCTTTGGTTACTTCGGAGGAACAGATCGGGATCGGATGGACGCATTGACGGAAGAATGCCGATTGGACGGCATCGAGTGTGCCCATCTCAAGGTGCCTGTTGAATGCTCCCCGATCTACCGTGCCTATTGCGAGGAAAAGGGATTGTTCTCGGTCGCGGGCACGGATTGCCATAGCGACGAAGACATAGAGGAATTGCTCACCTGCCACGGAGGTAAGGAAAAGTGGCTGGATGAATTTCTGGAGCGGCTCGAAGAGAAGTGAGAAGACGGGGAAGAGTCGCTGGCGCGACTGTGGACTTGAAGAGAAGTAAGAAGGTAGAATTAAGAATTAAGAAGTGGCTCGACCTCTGGAACAAGAGGTTCGAAAGTAGATGTGATTTGCGCGGGCCCTTAGCTCAGCGGTTAGTTCCGAGGAAGCGCAGCGACCGACAACCCGTTGCCGTAAGGCAACTGCACAGGGGACGTCTCCTGCTCGGTATTGGGGCTCGACCTCTGACTCAGGTGTTCCAAAAGTGAATCAGATTTTCGCGGGCCCTTAGCTCAGCGGTTAGAGCAGGGGACTCATAATCCCTTGGTCGGGGGTTCGAATCCCTCAGGGCCCACCAATCCGCGAAGGCGGATTTTTGGGCTGAGGGATGAGGACCCCGGGGTTCGATGGAGCGAGCCAGCGAGCGGAGATGGGGCGCGCGAAGCGTGAGTGTGAAACACCTGACCAGAATGGGTAGCCAATCCCTCAGGGCCCACCAATCCGCGAAGGCGGATTCTTGGGCTGTGGGATGAGGACCCCGGGGTTCGACGGAGCGAGCCAGCGAGCGGAGATGGGGCACGCGAAGCGTGAGTGTGAAACAC
>Ga0164313_10000023_pt1 | contig 83782 bp, 68 predicted proteins | sample GuaBasSedimGuay4_FD_113735 | JGI IMG/M metagenome (GOLD analysis project Ga0164313, IMG submission 113735) | Subseafloor sediment microbial communities from Guaymas Basin, Gulf of California, Mexico - Guay4, Core 4569-4, 0-3 cm | ecosystem: Environmental > Aquatic > Marine > Hydrothermal vents...
CCTCTTTACTAAAATTTTAGTAAAGAGGTTTAATTTTAATGTGTACCCGAGGCCGGGGTCGAACCGGCACTCCTTGGAAGGAACTGGGTTTTGAGACCAGCGCGTCTACCAATTCCGCCACTCGGGCATTTACGTGTGGCGTACAAGCCAAAACAAAAAATAATTAATATTTTTTGTTTGCGTCTACCTCCCGATAACTATCGGGATCCGCCACTCGGGCAAACTTGTTTAAAAACGGAGTGCAAAGGTAAAAATATTTGTAAAACAAAATAATAATAAGTACTTTTGCCGCCCGATTTTGAATGGGGTGAAGAAGATGGAAAAGGATTATACAATACCCTTTAAAGGATTAGGTGTCGGAAAACACTCTTTCAAATTTGAAATAAAAGAAGAGTTCTTTGAAAGCTATGATTTACCTGATATAGAAAAAGGATCTGTTTCTATATCGCTGGATCTGATAAAAGAATCAACTTTATTGGATCTGCATTTTCAACTAAATGGTAAGCTTGAACTTCAGTGCGATCGTTGTCTGGGGAATTATATTCAGCCTGTCGAAGGCGAATTCAGATTGGTAGTGAAGTTTGGCGAAGCCTATAAAGAAGAATCGGATGAAGTGATCGTGATCCCTCAAACTGAAAATAAAATCGACCTGAGTCAGTATTTTTATGAATATGTAAATTTGTTGTTACCTATTAAAAAGACTCATTTGAATATTGAAGATTGTGATCCTAAAATACTTGAGAAGATTAATGCACATGCAGAACAGGAAATTGATCCCAGGTGGGAAGCTTTGAAGAAGTTAAAATTGAAATAAAATTAAACTTAAAGAAATATAAAATGGCACATCCAAAAAGAAAGATTTCTAAACAAAGGAGAGATAAAAGAAGAACGCACTATAAAGCTGAAACTCCTCAACTGGCTACATGCCCTACTACCGGCACAACTCATATTTATCACCGTGCCTATTATGTTGATGGCGACCTTTATTACAAAGGCAAGGTAGTGATGGAAGATGCAAAAGCTGAATAATACTTTTACTAAGATTTATAGTAGGAAGTAATTTCTCAAAAAAATTATACGAATACCCTTATTCAAGTCAGAATAAGGGTTTTTTATTTAAAAATTCAGCACAACAAAACAGCCATTAACATTAGCTACTCTTTAAAATTGTTACTTTTGTGCCCAGTTAAAAACAAAACAATTTAATCATGACAAAGGTTCGAGCCGCTATAATAGGTATTCATGGGTGGGTACCTGACTATATTCTTAATAATGCAGAACTGGAAAAAATGGTAGATACCACTGATGAGTGGATACTCACCAGAACAGGGATTAGGGAAAGACATATTTTGAAAGGCGAAGGAAAGGGCTCTTCTGATATAGGAGCTGAAGCTGTTAAGGGTTTGCTTAAAAAGACCAACACTTCAGCTGACGAAATTGACTTACTTATCATGGCTACCGTAACTCCGGATATGTTGTTTCCTGCCTCTGCAAATATTGTATGTGATAAAGTGGGCATTAAAAACGCCTGGAGCTTTGATTTAAATGCTGCTTGCTCAGGATTTCTGTTCGCATTAACCACCGCCTCGCAGTTTATCGAAACAGGTCAATATAAAAAAGTAATAGTGGTAGGGGCTGATAAAATGTCTGCAATTACTGATTACACGAACCGGGCTAATTGTATATTATTTGGTGATGCCGGAGGTGCTGTACTTCTTGAACCTAATACTGATGGATATGGGATCATTGATTCACAAAACTATACGGATGGTTCAGGACGAATTTATTTGCATCAAAAAGCAGGGGGATCTGTAAAACCTCCCTCACATGAAACAATTGATGCCAAAGAACATTATATTTATCAGGAGGGACAGTCCGTTTTTAAATTTGCCGTAAAAGGGATGGCTGATGTTTCTGTTGAGATGATGGAACGTAACAACCTGACCAGTGATGATATTGCCTACCTCGTACCACACCAGGCGAACCTGAGAATAATTGATGCCACAGCAAGGCGTATGGGACTTAATCCTGAAAAAGTAACGATTAATATCCAGCGATACGGAAACACAACTAACGGTACAATTCCGATGTGTTTACATGAGTGGGAACATAAATTAAAAAAAGGCGATAAGTTGATTCTTGCAGCATTTGGAGGAGGTTTTACCTGGGGTGCCATTTATTTAAAATGGGCCTACGACCCGAAAAAGTAACTCCTAAACTAATTCCTTTTCTTTCCAGCTTCCATCTTCGAAATACATTACGCAGCTAAACCCCATATCGATCAATCTTTTTTCGGTATAATCAAATAGATTGTTGATCTCATCAGGATGATGGGCATCGGATGAAATAATGACCGGGATTTTCAGTTCCTGCACTCTTCTTAAGGCAGAACCGTCAGGAAATAAGGAGTCTGAACGTTTTTTATATAAGCCTCTGGTGTTAACTTCAACAATGATGTCCTTCTGTTCGATCAGTTCAATAGTCTCATTCAGCAGGTCTCTATACCATTTTTCATCTTCAGAAAAAAATCGCCCCTTGTTGTGCATCTTTATTTTGTCGAAGTGGCCGAGGATTTCGAATTGCTGACTTTCGATCATCTGATTTGTCTGGTGATAGAAAGTTTTTACTGCTTTCCGGATGTCTCCATCAAAAAACCGGTTTAAGCCTTCATCATATATTTTGCGATCAGGGCCATCTGTAAACCAGAGTTCATCAGTTTCATCGGGCTTAACTAGGTGAACAGAGCCAATCAAATAATCAACTTTGCATCTTTCTCTCCAGTAATCAAAATCTTCTGAAACATCCGGAATATAATCCATTTCGAGGGCACGGTATATTTTAATCTGATCGGCATATTTTTCTTTTAACTGATCGATGGTACTGATATAGTCATCAATATTTTCCTCTTTTAAAGAAAAAGGATTGGAAAAAGGAAGTGGGGAGTGCTCGGAAAATCCAATATGGGAAAACCCTAAATTAATAGCTTTTTCAACAAATTTTTGTGGCGTTTCTTTCCCATCAGAGAAAGTGGTATGCTGATGGAGGTTATAGTTTAACATTATGATTGAACCAGATTGGGTATACTCTTATCAGCAGGAACAATTTTATACAGCTTATCGCCCCTGCGCACCAGTTCTTTAACAGGAATTGAGCAAATATCCCCTTTAACGGATTTTTCAACTTCGTTCAAATCAAGCCTGATTTCTGATATTATATCCTCATACACTCCTGTTGTAGACCCGATAATTTTAATTTGATCTTCAATTGCCAGCGAATTGGTTTCAATTTTTATTTCGGCAACTTTTATTTTCGAAAAATAATTGGTCACTTTACCAACATACATTTTCCGTTCTGTTGCCTGGTTACCGTATTCTTCGGTCCATTCACCTGTTTTTCTGCCCAGGTAATAGCCATCCCAAAAACCGCGGTTATACACTTTCGCAAGCCGCTCATTCCATTTATCAATTTGTTCCTGGTTATAGCTCCCGTCAAACCAAGCGTTAACAGCTGCACGGTATACTGAGCTTACAGTTTTAACATATTCGGGTGACCGGCCACGACCTTCTAATTTTAATACCCGAACACCTGCATCAAGTATTTTATCCAAAAATGAAACGGTATTTAAATCTTTAGGCGACATGATGTATTCGTTGTCAACTTCAAGTTCAATGCCGGTATCCTTATCGGTTACAACATATTTCCTTCTGCACTGCTGCAAACAAGCACCACGGTTAGCTGATGAGTTGAGATTATCGAGGCTCAGGTAGCATTTTCCGGAAACGGCCATGCATAATGCACCATGTGCAAACACTTCAATTTGAACCTGATCACCTGACGGACCGGTAATATTTTGTTCTTTAATGGAAGTTGTGATTGACTTTACCTGTTCAAGTTGCAATTCCCGGGCTGTTACCATTACATCTGCAAATTGAGCGTAGTATTTAACAGCTTCAATATTTGTGATATTGGATTGGGTTGACATATGTATTTCCATATTCACAGAAGCAGTATACTTGATTACAGACATATCGCTGGCAATAATTGCAGTAATGCCATTTTCTTTTGCGGCATTTACTATCGAGCGCATTTTCTCCAGCTCATGATCGTAAATAACTGTATTTAGTGTGATGTAGGTTCTTATATTATTTTCCTTACAGATGCGTGAAATCTCAACCAGATCGTCAATCGTAAAGTTTTGAGATGATTTAGATCGCATATTGAGGTTCTCAATTCCAAAGTAAACCGAGTTAGCTCCCCCTTGTATCGCAGCCATTAATGAAGCATACGAACCAACCGGAGCCATTATTTCTATATCTTTTGCCGTCATGATAGTTTTAATTGCTGCAAAAATAGAAAGTTATAGCTAACTAAGAATTACAATAATTTAATACACAGACAGAATTTCTTTTATAATTAATCGATAGTTTTGCACTGATTAAACCAAATTATGATGAAAAAGTATTTGCAGCTGATCCTTGTCAGCGTAACGATCGTTCTTTTATTTATATCATGCGGACGCGAACACTCGCATCAAAAAGCAAAGTATGTGTTTTTCTTTATTGGAGATGGAATGGGGCAGGTTCAAATCAATGCCGCCGAGGCATATCTGGCTGCTGTTGATGGAGAAAAGGGATTTCAGCATTTTGAGTTTACACAATTCCCTGCAGTAGGCTTTGCAAGCACATTTGCCAATAACCGTTTTATCACCGGTTCTGCTGCATCAGGAACCGCATTGGCCACAGGCCACAAAACAAATATTAACCGGATATCCATGGATACTTCGGGCACAAAACCGCTGAAAACCATTGCGGAAAAGTGTAAAGACGCCGGGATGAAAGTCGGCATATTGACCAGTGTTTCTATTGATCATGCCACACCAGCTGTTTTTTATGCTCATCAGCCTTTGCGCAGTATGTACTTTGAAATTGGATTATCCCTGGCAAATAGCTCATTCGACTTTTTCGGTGGCGGTGGATTTAAATCACCCGATGGTGAAATTGATAGTGTCGCAGTTAATATTATTGAAGAGGCTGTCAACAATGGGTTCACCTTTGTAAATACGGCAGATGGTTTTCATTCGTTAAACAGAAATTCCGGTAAAGTGATTGCTGTTTCAAATCTGTTAGAAGAAAGTGGAGCTATGAAATACGCTATAGATTTGAATGAGGCCAGTCTTCAATTAAGTGATTTCACGAGGAAAGCTATTGAATTACTGGATAATGATAATGGCTTTTTCATGATGGTTGAAGGCGGCAAAATAGACTGGGCTTGTCACGCCAATGATGCAATAACAAGTATTTATGAAACCATTGCCTTTTCGGATGCAATTGATGTAGCCATAGAATTTTATAACGAACATCCCGAGGAGACTTTAATTGTTATAACAGCTGACCATGAAACAGGAGGAATGGGGCTTGGAAACAAACTTACAAAATATGAAACAGACTTAGCCATATTAGAACATCAGGTAATCTCATCGCAAGCCTTTGTTGAGGTTATCAGGAGTTTTCGAGTGAATCTTACCGGTAATATTGAAGTTGATTTTGAGCATATGCTGGAGATTATTGATCAGTATTTTGGTCTCGGTAATTCCGATAAGATTCCTTTAACAGATGAAGAGCTTGAATTAATTGAGAATGCTTTTATGGTAAGTTTGTACACTTCAGAATATGGTACTCCTGACCATGCTTACCACGATCATGAACCATTAGCTGACCTAATGAATAAAATAATGAGCGATAAAGCTGGTGTCGGCTGGACTACATTTTCACATACTGGTGTGAATGTACCTGTTTATGCCATAGGTGTTGGAGCAGAGTATTTTTCAAGCTATATCGATAATACGGATATTCCGAAGATCATGGAAGAGGTTATTATGGATGGAGTGCATTAATAGATCCACACTGGTTTAAGTTTAAACTTAAACCAGTAAATAGATGTAGGTAATTATTCAACCACCCTCAATCCCAACTCACTCAACTGCTCGTCAGCAATAAAAAGATGGAGAAATCATTTTGAAATAACCGTGTAAATTTAAAATCTGGTTTTAAATTTACACGGTTAAACTAGTCGAATAATCGCTACAATTTCCGGAATAAGCAATTATTGCTGCTACATTTCCAGCTTGAGAAATTCATTCAGTGGCATAACTGTTACCCTTTCATTTAACGGATAAGAAGATCCAACCGGTGCAATAACAAACCCCCTTTCAATATTCAAATCTGTTATTGCTGAATAAAAACCCTTTGATAGTTTTGGTGCTGTTGTCGCTTTGCATTCAATTGCAATTATTTTTTGTCCTTTTTGCAAAACCAAATCAATTTCTGCACCATTTGAGGTTCTATAAAAACCGGTATCCCACTCCCTGTACTTTTCCATCACATTTTCTATAACGAGTGATTCCCAAGATGCACCAAAAACCGGATGTCCCAGTAATTCATTCATCGATTCAATATTAAGCAAAGCATGTAAAACACCTGTGTCGCGAATATAAATTTTTGGTGACTTAACTATTCTCTTTTTTGTATTTGCAGTAAACGGCGGTAATAGCCTTAACATAAAAGTACCTGCAAATATGTCCAGGTATTTTTTAATTGTTGTATGATTAAATCCGAGGGAGTCACCAAACTTTGAGGCATTAAGCAATTGCCCCTGGCTGTGTGCACACATTTTCCATAAGCGGAGTGCTGTTTCCGGTGGAATGCTAAACCCCATCTGCGGTAAATCCCTTTGCAAAAATGATTCAATAAAACTCTTCCGCCATTTAAAACTTATTTCCGTACTATCTGCCAGGTAACTTCTGGGAAAACCTCCACGCACGAGGTATTCAAAAAGGAAATTGTTTTTGTGTACGCTTGAATCTTTAATTTCAAAATAGGTAAACGGTGTGAGATAAATATAAATAATCCTGCCGGCCAGGGTTTCGGAACTTTGTTTTATTAAATCACGTGAAGCCGATCCAAGAATGAGAAATTGCCCATTTCTATTATTTTCATCAATAGTACTTCTTAGATCGCTGAATAATTCAGGCAATTTCTGTACTTCATCCAGACAAATAAGTTTTTCACAATTAAGCTTGAAAAACATTTCAGGATCAAACAGGCGGCTCTGGTCTGACCTTTTTTCAAGGTCAAGATAAATTGTATTATCATATTGTTTTACAATATGTTTTACAAGTGTTGATTTGCCACATTGCCTGGGACCAAGGATAGCCACTGCCGGAAAATGAAGCAGATAATTTGTTATTTCCGAGAAAGCCTTACGTTGGATGTACATTGTTTTTTCTTGCAAAGATAACAATTAACCATGTAATTCGCAATTCTAATTCGCAATTTGCATGGTTAATCCAATATGAAATCTTAATTAAAACTAATATATTGCATTTAATATACTAATTATCTGTTTTAATTAGTTTGTGGTTTAAACATTTTTCTGGAAAAATATCTACCGGAGATTTAGCCCGGATTCTGCATTGGAACTTCGTTATGAGAGTTACAAGTAAAATAAAATATAAGGTTTTGAAATGAAAGCATAGCACCGCTATGGTGAGGCTACAAAATCTAACGGAGTGATAGATTTTCTAATGCATAATCCGGGTTTAAGCTTCAAATCGTTTACTTCACCACCTTCAACCTCAACTCATCTAGCTGTTCATCAGCAATTATCGAAGGCGAGTCGATCATCACATCGCGCCCGGCATTGTTTTTAGGGAAAGCGATAAAATCACGAATAGAATCCTGTCCTGAGAACAACGCAACTAAACGGTCAAAACCCAGGGCGATGCCACCATGAGGAGGTGCACCATATTCAAAGGCATTCATTAAAAAGCCAAATTGATCTTGTGCTTCTTCATCAGTAAAACCTAGTACTTTAAACATTTTCTTTTGCAGCTCACGGTTATGAATCCTGATGGAGCCACCACCTATTTCAACACCATTGATCACAAGGTCGTAAGCATTTGCATTTACTTTACCGGGTTCAGATTCCAGCATATCCTCATGCTCTTTTTTTGGTGACGTAAAAGGATGGTGCATGGCATGAAACCTGTTTGATTCTTCACCCCATTCCAATAATGGGAAATCGACTACCCAGAGTGGGTTGAATACATTTGGATCGCGCAAATTCAGCTGCTTACCCATTTCCAAACGCAATACATTCAGTTGTTTACGGGTTTTATCAGCTTTGCCGGAAAGAACCAGTATCAAATCACCACGTTTGGCATCAAATTTCTCTGCCCAGGCTCTCAGATCATCCTGCGAGTAGAATTTATCTACCGATGATTTGAATGTTCCGTCCGCATTATATTTTACATATACCAGACCTTTGGCACCGATTTGTGGTTTCCTTACAAAGTCTGTTAATTTGTCCAGTTGCTTGCGCGAATAATCGGAACAGCCTTCGGCATTAATGCCAACTACCAGTTCAGCATCATCAAATACATTAAATCCTTTTCCCTGCGCCACATCATTCATCTCAACGAATTCCATTCCGAAACGCAGATCAGGTTTATCGCTGCCATATTTTTTCATGGCTTCAGCATAAGTTATATGGGGCAGTTTTTCTATATCAACTCCTTTCACTTCTTTAAACAGATACCTGACCAATCCTTCAAATGTATCCAGTACATCTTGCTGCTCCACAAAAGCCATTTCGCAATCAATTTGGGTAAACTCAGGTTGGCGGTCGGCTCTTAGGTCCTCATCACGAAAACATTTAACCAGCTGAAAATAGCGGTCGTACCCGGCCACCATCAGCAATTGTTTAAAAGTTTGGGGTGATTGCGGAAGTGCATAAAATTGTCCTTCATTCATGCGTGAAGGAACTACAAAGTCACGGGCGCCTTCAGGAGTCGACTTAATAAGAAAAGGTGTTTCAATATCTATAAATCCCTGGCTGTCGAGGTATTTTCTTGTTTCAAGGGAAAGACGATGACGCAGGAACAAATTTTCTCTAAGAGGATTCCTCCTTAAATCAAGATAGCGGTATTTCATCCTTAATTCATCTCCGCCATCAGATTCATTTTCAATAGTAAAAGGAGGTGTTTTCGAAGCATTTAATATTTTTATACCTGTCAGGTCAATTTCAATTTCACCTGTAACCATTTTAGGATTTTTTGATACCCTTTCAATTACTTTTCCCTCTGCCTGGACTACAAATTCACGTCCCAGTGTTCTTACAATTTCCACAACTTTCGGATCAGATCTGCCTTCTTCAAGCAATAGCTGGGTTATCCCATATCGATCCCTGAGATCGATCCAAATTAATCCGCCTTTATCGCGTATGCGCTGAACCCATCCGCTTAATTTTACTTCTTTGTTTATATCTTCAATCCGAAGTTCTCCGCAAGTGTGTGTACGCAACATAATAATAATGATTTGGCTGCGAAAATACGAAAAAGCAAAGGATGAATTTAAGCTGTATTAGTAAATATAAAGGAATTCTAATCTATCCAATAATCGGGTTTAGTTATGGTTCCTCCTTTAAGTCGGCAATCTGCACATGCCTGGTTGGGAACTGCTCTCCTTCCTCCATTTGTTTCAATAGCATAAATTGGATACGATACCGGATCTGCCATTCCTAATTGACCATATGCTTCAAAATCTGCTTCATTTAATAAACAAACCGAATAATGAAGTAGTATAGGATATTGAGGACGGTCAACGAAGATTCTTTTTTCTGACACTCCTGCCACCAAAAAATAACCGAGCACAGGTTCTGCATTGTCATCAATATTTATTACGTTCCCGTTAATTTGATAGGGTTGTGACGTATAAAGGCTCTCTTGGTCAGAATTTTGTCCTTCCAATCCATTCCAGAATACATATGCCTCATTACCAATGGTATATTGCTTCACCAAAAGGCTGTACCTTACTGATAATTGCCTGGTTTGTGTATTTACATAATGAAGAGCATACCTGTCGATTTTTGGTGTCGTCATGAATTCTGTACTTTTTGTAAAAATTCTTCCAACCCTATAGGTCGACCAGCAATTATATAACGAATCAGGCCCATGGAACCAATTTAACTGGCCATCGTAATACCAGCGAATAGTGAAATCAGACTGGTAATGGTATGTTGCATCAGCACGCCAGAAATAAAAATTTGTATCCTGTTCGGCCAGTTCTGTATTTAAATAAAATTGGTATCCCACAAGGTCATAATCATAATTGGCGTCCTGACGGTATTCTATCTCCGCATAAACGGAATCGATTCCAACAGGAGCTTTTAATTCTTCGAATAATGATTCATACGTTTTATTATCGGGAGTGTGAATTTCTAATTTGTATTTCCGTCCTATAGTTCCTTGTATTCCCATTTCGGACGTCATATATATTCCAGGCTTCCTTTCAGTTAAGGTCTCTGAATTACCGGTATTATCTGAAATAATGAGTTGACAGTTTGTAAAAGGAATAAATTGTGCGCTGTCAATAGGCGATGAAAATGATAATCGTATGGTATACGGGCCGGGTTCGTTTGTAATCAAGCCATCTACTACCAATACATTCTCGTATTTATCCAGTTCGGGCCAATATGCCTCTTTGCAGGAAAACAAAAAGACTAATAGAAAGAATACTAAAAATAGATTATTTATTTTATTCTGGATTTGCATGATAAGAATGGCCAAAGATACATGAATTAGCATGTTCAGTAATTCGGATTCTTTTATTTTTGCTTAACCATTCATGGTGAAATAACTGAAAAGAGAGACAATAATATGAATCAGGATCAGATGAATTTCTTATCTACATACAGATTAAATAACCTAATGCTGAGAAACCGTATTATCAGGGCAGGTTGTTTTGAAGGTATGTGCCAAAACGGGCAGGTTACAGCTAAGCTAATTGAGCATCATCGAAGGCTTGCTGAAGGTGGAATAGCTATGACTACTGTTGCCTATTGTTCGGTAAGTAAAGATGGTAGAGCCTTCGAACATGAATTATGGATGCGGGAAAAAATTATTCCTGATTTAAAAAAGTTAACAGATGCTGTTCATAACGAAGGAGCTGCTGCATCTATTCAGCTTGGTCATTGCGGGTTTTTTACAAATAGGAATGTGATAGGCAAAAAACCTATGGGTGCTTCTCCGAAATTTTGCATCTTCTGCATGTCGATGTGCAGGCAAATGACCATTCAGGATATTGAAGAAAAAATTCAGGATTTTATTCATGCTGCTTTACAGGCAAAAGAAGCGGGCTTTGACGCTATTGAAATTCATGCAGGGCACGGATATTTGCTGAGCCAGTTTATCTCGCCGTGGACCAACAAAAGAAAAGACAAATACGGAGGCTCTCTTGAAAACAGATTACGATTTCCTGTTGAAGTGATTAAACAAGTGCGGAATGTAGTTGGCCCGGATTTTCCAATCCTTGTTAAAATGAACCAACGGGATGGCATGACTGGCGGGATTGAAATTGAAGATGCCGTTCAAATAGCAAAAGCCTTTGAAGCTGCAGGGGCAAATGCACTGATCCCCAGCGCCGGCTTTACTTCAAAAGTGCCATTCTTAATGCTCAGAGGTAATCTGCCGGTAAAAGAAATGAGTGATAACCAAACAGATCTTTTAAAAAGATTTGGGCTAAAGTTATTCGGGCGGTTTATGGTGCCGGAACATCCATATGAACCCCTGTTTTTATTAGAAGGTGCAAAACGAATAAAGGATGCTATTGATATACCGGTTATTTATATTGGCGGAACCGATTCACTTTCAGGAATCAATGAATTACTAAATGACGGTTTTGATTTTATACAGATCGGGCGGGCAACTATACAGGATCCTGATTTTGTAAAGAAATTAAAAAGCGGAGAGATTGAAAAGTCAGAATGTGATCATTGCAACCGATGCGTGGCTGCTATGGATGCAGGGGGCGTTTATTGTGTTTCTAATGAGATTGGGTTTTTGAGTTCCTGACAGAAACCTGCTAAATGAACTTGCTTTTAACAGGTCGAACCAAATTTCTTTAAATAAGGAAAATTATACCATTAGAGAAATATTAAACTACCTCCATCGAATAAAGGGCCGTCGTATAGTTCAACTATTTCCATATCACGAATAAAATCTCTGACTTTTTGCCCTTTGGGAAAATGTTGTAAACTGCCAATAAAAAATATTTTATTCTGCCACACACCGCACGTTCCACCGATAAAACCATTTTTAAATCCCGGCAACAAAACACCTTCCGGGTCAACAAACAACACATCCAGTCCATACTTCAACAATACTTTTTCAATCCCTTTATCAGAAGTTATAAATCGATCGTTTTTCAACGGAATCAAATTACACCGTGTGTATCCCTGATTCACATGGATAATTTCTCTATTAACTGCCAAATCCTTTATATGCTGATCCATAAAATTTGTGTTACCAATCGCATAATTATCGGTTATAACACCATTATACGGTACGGTTTCGGGATATTTTTCACCAACTAGCTTTACTCCTTTCGTAAATTGAACATTAAGTTCTTTCAGTTTAATTTGATACTCAGGTGATATGTTTGGGGCAATAACCAAAGTGTCGTCCACCTTACAGAAAAAAATATCAGGATGAGCCGAAATAGAAGAATACGTGATCTCATGGGATTCCAGATACAATACATTTCCGTATAATTCAAGATTGTATTTGGCTTGTTCAGGAATTCGGTTGTCGGCCAGGATAAGCATCAACTTAAAATTTATTGCAATCATCCAAAGATAATTTTTATTGGGATTTAGCAGTAAGATATTGAATCGTATTATCTTTGAAGAACGTGAAACACAAAAAATAATGAAACAGAAACCAAAAGACCTTTTCGTCATACTTTTTATTTACCTGATAGCACTCGGAGCAGCGGTACTTACTTTGAAATATGCACCCATTTCAAATATGCTGTGGAAAACGGCCCTGGCTGATGTTGTTGCCACCTTTGTGGTTTTCATCTTCAGCATGATTTATAAAAATTCAAGTGTTTATGATCCATATTGGAGCGCAGCCCCTATTCTAATCGTTTTTTATTGGCTGTTTCAAACCGGTGAAACCGATTTTTTATTTAAGGCTATCTGGGCTTTGATCATTATCTGGGGTGTGCGCTTAACCTGGAACTGGATATTAAGGTGGGATGGCATGAGAGATGAAGACTGGCGTTATGTGAACATCAGAAAGAAAACAGGAAAATTCTACTGGCCGGTAAGTTTTCTGGGTATACACCTGATGCCTACGATTCTGGTATTTTTAGGATTGGTACCGGTTTATTATATTATGATGTCGGAGGTTTCCTGGCTTGATTCGTGGCTTGCTGTGATTGCGTTTTTATTTACCCTGAGTGCCATTTTTCTTGAAAAATCGGCTGATGACCAGTTAAGATATCACCTGAAAACCCGTCAGAATGAGAATGAAAGGTTACAAACAGGACTTTGGGTATTTTTAAAATATCCGAATTACATGGGTGAGATGGCTTTCTGGTGGGGATTGTATTTCTTCGCCATCGCTGTGGACCGCTCACTATGGTGGACAGTTTTTGGACCTGCTTCGATTACGCTGATGTTTCTTTTTATCAGCATCCCAATGATGAAAAAACGGCTAGCAAACAAAACCGTATGATAGCTTTTTTTAAATGATTAATAAACTTCAATATACAACGTCATGCAAGCATCTAAATGGGATTTGAAAGGAAAGATTGCTCTTGTAACCGGGGGCACAAAAGGTATTGGTCTTGCAATTGCTGATGAATTTATTGAATTAGGGGCAAGCGTTTTTATTATAGCTCGTGATCTAAAAATAATTGAAGAACAGGTTGAAAGCTACCGGGATAAAGGACATCGTGCATGGGGAATCAAAGCAGATATTACGAATAAGGATGAACGGATTAACATATTCAAAAGAATTGCCGAAGAAACCGGTAAACTTGATATTGTAGTCAATAATGTGGGTATTAATATCAGGAAGAAAACAGTCACTTATACCGAGGACGAATACCTGCAAATAATCAACACCAACATGCATGCTGCATTCGACATTTGCCAGAGGTCGTATGAACTTTTAAAACAATCAGACGAGGGTGTGCTTGTCAATGTTGTATCCACCGCCGGATTAACGCACATAAGAACAGGTGCGCCTTACGGTATGAGTAAAGCTGCATTGATCCAGCTTACCCGTAATCTTGCCGGAGAATGGGCACCTGACGGTATCAGGGTAAATGCAGTAGCACCCTGGTACACACGAACACCACTGGTAAAAAAGTTACTGGAAGACAAAACTTATTTAAATGATATTATTGAAAGAACCCCTTTGGGCCGGATTGCCGAACCCGGAGAAGTAGCCACAGCTGTGTCCTTTCTTTGTATGCCCGCAGCCTCTTACATAACAGGCCAGTGCCTGGTTGTTGATGGCGGTTTTTTAATTAATGGTTTTTAAATACTTAACAAAAATATTTATGGAAAAGATAAACATACCGGTTCATTCTTTCGTAACAAAAATTCATGACTTATGGCAGAATAAATGGTTTTTACTTACGAGCGGTGACTTTGATAAAAACCATTACAACACCATGACCATTGCCTGGGGATATTTTGGTATTATGTGGAACAAACCTATGGCCGTGGTGGTTGTTCGCCCAACACGTTTCACCTACGAGTTCATGGAGAAATATGATACATTTACCTTGACCGCTTTTGATAAAAAATTCAAGAAAGACCTTAATCTGTTAGGAACCAAATCAGGCAGGGATGGTGATAAAATTGCAGAAACACAGCTTACGATTGTGCCTTCGCAAGTTATTCCGGCACCTTCATTTAAAGAAGCAGAGCTGATTGTTGAATGCAAGAAAGCCTATTGGGATGATTTCAAACCGGAAAATTTTCTTGATCCGCTTATTGAAAAAAGTTATCCTATCAAAGATTATCACCGGATGTACTTCGGGGAAATTATTTCAATTATTGGGGATGAAAAGTATATATCAACTGATTGAAACTGAAAAATCTCTTTCTTGAAGTGATGTTTGAACAACAAATTTTACTTTTTCAAATTTTTCCAGCAACATCTTTTTATTTTTCGCGCCGTAGCCTATGGCATAATTCTTTTCTTTTTCCGGAACATAGACAATCAGATTTTTCCTTTCATCTTTGTGTAACAACGATTTCAATTGGTCATACCAGATTTCGGTTAGAACTAACTCTTTAAACGATTGATGGAAAGGCCCGGCTACAAGTTCATGTCCCGACAAAAGCCCTTCTGAAGGATGGAGTCCTACCCTCAACACTTTTATACCTGCTGTTTCAAACAAAGGTAAAATTTGCTTTGTCCGGTTTATTGCTTCTTCTAAACTCAGCGGTATATATTTTCCATCATCATACCATTTATGCATGGCAGTTCCTTTTATTACAAGAGCAGGATATATCCTGGTATTTGATGCCCCTAATTCAATGATTCTTTTCGCAGTGAATACAGCCTTTTCCAGTGTATCGCCCGGTAATCCGATCATCATTTGTAAACCCAGTTCAAAGCCATTATCCAATATCATTTCTGACGCCTGTTCTGTTTGTTTTGAAGTATGTCCCCTGTGCGATTTTTTCAGTACTTCGTCATCCATTGACTGGACTCCCAGTTCAATAGTGGTAACTCTAAGCTTTTTTAAAATGCCTAATATTTCTTTGTTGATGTAGTCGGGTCTTGTTGACAGCCGAATACCATTTACTTCACCGCTGTCAATAAATGGCTGGACAATTTCAAGGTAATGTTTCTGCTCTTTAATCGGGATACCTGTAAAACTTCCTCCAAAAAAACCGATTTCCACAGTCCGGTCCTTTTTTTTAAATGATTTGAGATGCTCGGTAATTGTTTGCCTGATCTCGCTCTCATCAGGAATGTTTTGATGCCCAGATATTTTCTCCTGGTTACAAAATACGCATTGAAACGGGCATGCCAGTTCCGGAATGAAAATTGGTATGGTATAGTGTTTTGGCATTAGAATGCTTAACAAATATTCACAAAGTTGATACAATTTTTTCAATACTTTTGCATTCTATAGTACAAGGATCAATTTCAAAACAGTTAACACTAAATAAAATGAATCAAATGCTTAAATTTTCATCAAGATTTGTAGTGATGATGCTTATTGCAGCTATCGCTGTCGGAGGAGCTACAAGCTGTAAGAGTAAGAAAAAACTTGCCAAAGAGGCTGCCGCAGCTGAATATGCTGCAAAGGTTGAACAGGCAAAAAAAGATTTGAATGCCATCATTAATGGGGAAACAACCTGGTCGATTGATGAGCAGGCAGCGCGCGTTGCTACTATTAAATCATATAATATCGATGACCCTGAAGTACAGGAATTGATTGTAAAAGCGGAACTTAAAATAGAGGAGTTACGCGCTGAAGCTGAGCGGAAGGCTGAAGAAGAAAGATTAAAACGAGAAGAAGCCGCTGCTGCAAAATCAGAATTTGAGGTATTGGATAACACATTCAAAGGTATCGCAGGGGCAGGAAGTTTTGATGCATCCAACCAGCAAATTGATGCCGCATTACAACAATTTGCAAGCCCTGATGTTCCATTGTTGATTATCATCAGCCAGGCCGGTGGATTTAATGATTACGATCGACCTACTACGATTTCCAAATTTCTGAATTATCTGAAAGACAAAAAGGAATACAAATACGAGGTTGAATCAGTTAAAAGAGACGGCCTTGGAAAGATCACAGAAATTGAATTAATTACAAAATAATGAAGATCATGAATAAAACAGTAATTATATTATTATTCGCAATTGGATTTGGTTTTACAACCGCTTCTTATGCACAGGACAACCTGAGCCCGGAACGTAAACAGGCAATCGACAGCCTTGCCATGGAAAAAGTTCGTGACCTGAGTAAATACATCACCATTATTGGCAGTAAAGATACCCCATGGAGTGAAGCCAATCGTGTTATTGACCGAGCTGAGGAGCTTTTCATGACAGGCAGCGAAATTGGTGTTTCTTCTCTGGTTAAAACTGAAATTAATTATTACGGTGTTCGCAATTACTTTGAAAGGTTAATGCGCCTCAATTACAACAAGGTAGAGATCAGCTGGTATAATATTGAATATGTAAGTGACCTGCAGCGTCAACCAGACGGAACCTATGTAGGTGTTATTACTATTTTCCAGAAGTTCCATGGGTATGACAAAGAGGGCCGCCTGATTTACCAAGATACTACCAAAAAGGACATCACTATTTACGTAAAACGCAAGGAAACACAAATTGGCGGAAGACTGATCGGTTTCTGGGATGTGCTGCTTGGTGATATCAGGGTGAAAGAAACGATGAAATAAAAGACTATTTAGATATTTATTGAAAACCACTCCTGATCAGGAGTGGTTTTTTATTTGTTTGCTTTTTTTCTCATAATTGTATATTCTACTCCGGCAGAAATTAGTAAGTCCAATTGTGTTTTTGCAAAATCACTTTTCACAGGAAAAGGGATATATCTGCTACTTGCATCAATATTTATATCCCAATTTCTTGAGATATTATAACGCAAACCCATTCCAAGCTGACCTCCTAAAATAAAATCTTTTAAATCACTTTTAGCATTTCCTTCAACTTCAGTTTCCGTGTATTCTATATATGGGCCATCTGGTCCTTCAACAGTCCTTGCTTTTATATTTAATCCTGACTTGTTTGCATTTAATAACATCCCAACAGAAATCCCTGCATTTATATAAAACTTTAATTTATTTCCAAAAACTAACTCTGGATATATAAACAAGTTTAAATAATTGAAATTATATTTTATATCTTTTATAGATTCATCCAACCCGTGATGGATAGAGTTTTTTTCATAAAAATCAAGTTTATAGTTATTAAAACTAAGACTCATTCCAATAAAAAGTTTTTTTCCGGCTTTTTCCTTATAGCTTGTTGAGATAAAAAATGATCCGTTATAATTAACATTACCAGAGGAATAAGGTATGTTGTAAGTTGATATCATGAATGGTTTAATATAACCGGCATTTAAACCAAAACTTGATTGCCCATTTACTGACAAAACAATAATGAAACACAGCAGAGTTAAAAATATCTTTTGAGGTTGAGACATTTATGAGATATTTAACCGTTCTATTTTGCAATTTACAAAATTGCCAGTTGTTCATATAGATTTAACTGATAATTTTGCATCCGTTTATTCGTTTTAAAGAATAGACTAAATTAATTATTATGACCCATTTCCAAAAAGTATTATACAGCCTTATTTTTTTAATTGCTTCCAGCCAAATATTTTCTCAAAATAGTTCTTTCAATGGTTTCGCCGAAGACGAAACCGTGCTTTATACCATGAACAAACAGGTCGGGCAATTCGTCAGGCGGTTTAATATGGAAGAAGATCAGTATGGGAAACGATTGCCAGCAAACGATAAAAGTTACCGGAATACAAAGCTCAGGGAAAGCATGCTTCCTATTATGTTTGATACGTACAATCCCAGAACATCAGGTAAGCTAAAGAAATATTTTATTAATGATGTAACTGATAAAGAAAACCCTGTATTCCTTAATTTTCTCGACAAGAAGTGGTATGCCGAAGTTTCTGCTACATTTACAGCCAATGGCGATGAAGTGAATATCATTTTATTCCTTACCCTGGAAGAAGAGAATCTGGGTTCAAAATGGATCATCAGCAATGTGTATTACAGCTATTTTCCTAAGCTGTTTCCTCCTACCGAAGACACTGTACACCAGGAGTATTTTCTTCATCCGCAAAGCCATGAGCTCGATTTTATGAATTTACATCGTGCCCTCGAAGATCCGGCCCACATCGAATTATATGCTTCGAACAATTACACTCCTGATTTTCTTACTCTCTTCTTTTACCAGATGAAAAAAGGGCAGTTGAAATTCAAGGAGATCAACACGGTGAAATTTCATTTTTTCCAGATCAAAGACTGGTATTTTGAACTCTCTTACTTTAACAGGAACGATACCAACTCAGGATGGTTGATTTCAAATCTTAAATTTATAAACGACGAAGAGAAAAAGGAACTTATTAAATCATATAAATTATGCGCTATCGATCAATAGTTTTACCCATTACATTTTTTTTAATTGCCCTTACTTCCGTTTCGCAGGAAACTGTTGAACTTACTCCACAGGAAATGAAAGAATATACTGAGCAAAGTAAACAGATTATCCATTTTTTAGAAGGCACCTTAAATTTTCTGGGTGATGATTCTCAACTGCCTTCCGACAAGGATGTAATTATCAATAATAGTTTTCTGAAGTTTTTTAAAGATGACGAAGTTCAAATTGAAGATGATTTGGACGAAAACAGGGAGATTTCTTTAAACAAAGATGTGCAGGCTTATCTGAAAGATGTGGATTTTTTCTTTCACGATGTTACTTTTTCCTTTGCTATTGAAAAAGTGGACCAACTTGTAAATGATAATGGTGAAGTCTATTTTAAAGTAACCATGAACCGGAACCTGAAAGGAATAACTATTGATAATGATACCGTTGATAACAACCTGATCAGGTATGCAGAAATTAACCTTGACCCATATCAGAAAGACCTCAAAATAGTAAGCTTATACACTACTAAACTAAATGAAAATGAAGAGTTGAGGTATTGGTGGGATAATATGGCAGTTACCTGGAAGAAATTTTTCGGAGAATCAGTATTAATTTATGATACTCTTCCGTTTAATAAAATTGTTTCGTTTGACGACAGTACAATTATTACTGAAAAATGGGTGAGTAAAATTGAGGTCGATACTTTTCTGGTACAGGATAATGATACCATCAATTACGGAGCTGTAGTAGAACACCTGGCAACAGACCAGATTTTTACGGTTTCTGATACCATCTCACGGCTTGAGCCTGATACGATTGCTGTAGACATATCACCCATTTATAAGCAATTGATGAGTTTTAAAGAAATTAAAACGATAGATATTTCACACAATATGATGTTGGGCAATCTGAACCCGGTTTCCGAATTGACTGATCTAACAGAAATTGATTTTTCAAATACCCTGATCGATGATCTTTCTCCTTTAAGGAATTTGAATAAACTGGAAAAACTTAATTGTTCAGGAACACCAGTAACTGACATCAGTCCATTACGATATGCTTCAAATTTGAAAAATCTGGATTGTTCCCGAACCCAAATCAGCGATTTTTCAGTATTACAACACCTCCGGCAGCTCGATAAACTTAATTTAAGTTATACCCCAATTAGTTCGGTAGATATGCTGGCTGCTCTTACTGATCTTAAACAACTTAGGTTGTCAGGAACTCATCTTACAGATTTATCCGCCGCTGGTCAATTAACAGAACTTTCATACCTGAATATTTCAAATTCCGAAATGACCTCTTTGAGTTCAATTAATACATTAACCGGTCTTAAAAACTTAAATATCGACAGTACTGAAATTTCTGACCTTTCTCCTTTAAGTGGCCTTCATCAACTTTCGGTATTGCAGGCAAATTATACTCCTGTTGATGATCTTTCTGCACTTGAAGAACTAGCCGATCTTAACATCGTCTATTGCGATAATAGTGGTATTGATGCCTTGAAAGCGCAAGCGTTTATGGAGATTAACGAACATGCTCTTGTAATCTTCAATTCTAAAGAATTAATGCAATGGTGGGATAGTCTGTCCGAAGATTGGAAAAATATTGTCAGTCAGAATGTTAAGATAAGTAATCCTGTAACCAAGGAAGAACTGCAACAGATAATCAATCAAACTTCACTCAAAGTTAATGTCTCAACGATCGGTTCACTTGATCCTGTTAAAATGCTGTACCGGCTCGAAGAATTGAATTTTGAACATACAGAAATTTCTGATCTCGAACCACTGCCTTCGCTAAAGCATCTTAGAACACTCAACATAAGTAATACAAAAGTAATTTCATTAAAGCCATTGAATGACCTGGATAACATCAGGACGATTTCTATGGAAAATACCGGTATAAGCGATCTTATGCCTTTGCAAAATTGCGAGGATCTGCAAATTGTTTATTGCGATGACACACAAATAACAAAGGAGAATGTTTTATTATTTAAGAAAGAACTGTCTGAATGCCTTGTTGTGTATCAATCAGATAACTTGAATTTATGGTGGAGTAAGCTCGATAACAACTGGAAAGAATTACTTACGAAAGAGGCTGGGATTGAAGACAATATGACCAGGGAAAATCTGCAGAGAATAGCTGATCTGAAAAAATTGACTATCTCAGATAATTTATCTGTGAAAAGCCTGGAACCTTTAACGGTCTTTCTCCAGTTGCAAGAGTTGACATTAAGAAATACAGCTGTTTCAGATATCTCACCAATTACTTCTTTACCAAATCTTATAAGCCTTGAATTATCAAGCAATCCAATAAGTTCACTGGAAAAGATCAGCGATCTATACCAACTCGAACAATTAAACATTGAGAATACATCTGTAGATGATCCTGAGCCCATTTTTACGCTTAAAAATCTAAGATCATTGTTCATTGGTGGAACGCAAATTAAAAATTTAAAAGGGATTGAAAACTTACAAGACCTGGAAATTTTATCAATTAATAACACTAAAATTAAGAATCTAAAATCCGTTAATAGCCTTTATATGCTGAAAGAATTTAAATGCTTTAACACTTCCGTTAAATCGTCAAAAATAGAAGAGTATAAAAAGAATCATCCTAAAGTTGAGGTAGTTTATTATTGATTTTGATGAAATGAAAATTGAAATTGTTCCGTACACTACAGAAGATTATTTAGAACTCATAGAATTATGGGAACGTTCCAATTTACCCTATAAACCTCTTGGAAGGGATAGCAAAGAGAAGATTGAGGCTGAAGTTGAAAAAGGAACTGGTAAGTTCCTTTTTGCAGTTGTTGGTAATCAATATGTCGGGACTATCCTTGTAACTCACGATGGGCGAAAAGGGTGGATCAACCGGGTTGCTGTTTTACCTGAATACCGGAAAAAAGGTATAGCAAAAAAGTTGGTTGATGCTGCCGAGAAATGGTTAGACAAACAAGGCATCGAAATTTATGCCTGCCAAATTGAAGACTACAATAAAGAATCGTTTGAAATATTTAAAAAGCTGGGGTATATTCCTTTTGAAGGAATTCACTATCTAACTAAAAGAAAATATCCGGATGTTTGATTTAAGCGTCTTTTAATAAATCAGTCCATTGTTTAATCCGCTCATCGGTCAGTTCCGACTGGTTATCTTCATCCAATGCCAAACCATAGAACATGCCATCTTCAGCTCCATCTGAATTTGTAAACTCATAGCCTGTTGTCGGCCAACGACCAATCAGATTGGCATGTACCTTCTCTACTTCTTCTTTCAAAATACCCATGTCGTCCACAAAATGATCGGGATAAAGAACCTGGTCACCAAGTCCAAAAAGTGCCATCGATTTACCGGCCAGGTCATGTTCTTCCAACTTCCTGAAAAAAGCAGCCCAAACATTATCAGCAGAAGCTTCGCTCCAGTGATCGGCACCAACCGTTGAACCTCCCAGAATTATCAAATCGTAGTTTTCAATTGTATCAACATCAATGCTTACTACGTCATATAAATCAATAAAGGCCGGATCAAACATGGTAAATATTTTCCTGGCAACACGCTCTACATTGCCTCCTTTTTTCCAGTATAATAAAACAACTTTCTTCATTTTTATTTGAGGTTAATTATCGGTCGTAAAATTAATATTATTCATTTAGATACAATTCGTTATTGATACAATTAATCTAAAAATTTATATTAGGCATTTATTGATTACAATAACTGGTTGTTATTTAATCCATTTGAGTATTTATCAAGTTGTTCTTTGATCAAACTGGCCGACACAAATGATTCCTTTATCAAGATAAAAACAGCAGCTAAGCTGGATACAACAGCCAGGATAATAAATGAGAATAATAAAATCTCAGAGAGAGGATGAGTTGTTATTGTAAGTCCTCCTAATAAGCTTCCGATTAAAATAAACCCAATACTGATATATAGAAAACTCAATGCCCATTTAAACATACCTAAACGCTGATTCTGACAAGTAATGAAAAATGTTGAATATGATTGATTTTGATCAAATATTCGCTGAAGTTGTCTGATCAATTCAATATACCTGCGTGATGTAGATAAAATTAACATCCCAATTCCCGGTAAGAATGTTAATGGAGCAATGATAATTCCTATTTCCGTTAAACTCATCTTGTTACTTATTTATAGGGTAAAAGATTTTTTTATCCGAAGAGCCCCTGTGGAGATAATCATTTAGAATGAGTTGTTCTGCAGAAGGCTTTCACTTCAGGTTTATTTTAGCGTCCATAGTGTGTCAACAAAATAGTTTTTTTGATCAAAAAAGTGCTGTTTTACTTCAAAGTTCTGGCTTTCAGCCATCATTTCTAGTTCTGAAATACTATACTTTTTCGATACTTCAGTTTGTATAAATTCATTTCGTTTAAATTCAGCTTGCCAATCAAGCAAATCGAAATGCACAAATTGGTCTTTCTTCGAAACCAGATAGCTTAACATTTCCCCATCAATAGGTTCATAAAACGCATAATGAGAAAAATTATCAAGGACGAAATCAGCTCCCAGCTCATAGTTCATTCTTTTCAATAAATTTAGATTAAATTGGGATGTAATTCCATGAGGATCATCGTACGCACGAGTTATGATATCCGGATCTTTCCTGAGATCAACTCCTACAAGTATCATGTCACCCTGGTTGCTACAACTATTAATTCTACCAATAAAATTTTCAGCATCTTTATATCTAAAATTTCCAATATTGGAGCCTAAGAATAATATTATATTTCTTCTGTCATTGATTTTTGAAAGAGCGGTTAATGCTTCAAAATATTCCATATTCATCGGTTTCACTTCCAGGTTCGGCATTTCACTTTGAAGCCTGGTTTCCAATTCCGACAAAATATAGTTTGAAATATCTACAGGATAATAGGTGAATTGTGCCTCATTTTTCAAAAGGTAATTCAATAATAATTTTGTTTTATAACCATCTCCCGCACCAAATTCAATTATATTAATAGGTTCGTCAAATGCGTGGATGGCATCACAAATTTCTTTTCGCTGTTGTGATAAGATTTCATATTCACAATTCGTCAGATAATACTCGGGCATATTCATGATCTCCTGAAAAATCTTGTCCCCTTCTTCATCATAAAAATACATTGATGAAATTGTCTTTGGATTTTGGGATAATCCATACATCGTATCTATAGCAAACTTTGCTGTTTTATCGGAAAGCTTTTCTTTTTGAATATTTTCGTTCATACATTACTTCTATTTTACCAGCCTGATTTGCTACATTGCTATCAAAGCCAGGGATGGATTAAATTAATAATAATTACTGTTAATGTGCATATTAGTCGAGTCAGCTAGGTGTATCTTACAAAACTATTAAATCTTTACTTTTGAGCATTCATAAATGATATGATGAACACACAGGAAGTAGTAGTATTAATTTGTTTTTTAATCCTTATCATATTCATTCTGATTGTCGACCTCGGAGTTTTCCATAAAAAGAACCATGAAGTTGGTTTTAAAGAAGCACTTGGATTCACAACACTTTGGGTTACGCTGGCTTTAATTTTCTGGGGCCTGATTTATTTATTCGGTGACTGGATACACGGACCGGAGAATTTTGAAGACCTTAAAGACCTTGTTAGCAAGTATGGCCATCCTATAAAATTAATTGAAAATGATTATGAAAAGTCGTTACAGATTTACCGGCAAAACCTGGGGCTTGAATTTATAACCGGTTACATTATTGAATACTCACTTTCAGTCGATAATATTTTTGTCATCCTGATGATATTTTACTCGTTTGGCGTAAAAAAAATATACTATCACCGTGTACTTTTCTGGGGTATTCTTGGGGCAGTAATTATGCGCTTTCTCTTCATTTTTATCAGTTCAGCACTTATTCAACAGTTTGCATGGATACTTTACCTGTTTGGGGCACTGCTTGTATTTACGGGGATTAAGATGTTTCTCGACAGGAATAAGAAGGATACAATTGACACTAATAAACACCCGATCATTGTATTCGTGTCGAAACACTTTGCAGTCGACAGGGAATATGAGGGCCCTCGATTTTTTATCCGGAAAGAAGGAAAACTTTATTTAACCGGACTATTTGTTGTTTTAATAGTCATTGAATTTTCAGATGTAATATTCGCTGTTGATTCGGTTCCTGCTATTTTCTCAATTACCAAAGATCCTTTCATCGTTTATTTCTCTAATATTTTTGCAATCATCGGACTCAGGTCTCTTTTCTTCCTAATCATGAATATCATCGAAAAGTTCCGCTATCTGAAAATTGGGTTGTCTGTATTATTAGTTTTTATCGGAGTAAAAATGCTTATTCACGATTATATTCAAATAACTACCATGCAATCTTTAACTATTATTTTATTTATTCTGCTTATCAGTATGATCGCTTCCTTACTAATTCCTGCTACTACTTCGGATAATTAGCTGCTTTTTAATTCTTCAAGATATTTTGATAATAATAGTCGTGCAGCTTCATAGGGATTGATCTCTGCTTTAAGTATTTGTTGTTCATATTGTTCAATCAAAGGCTTAATAGCTTTGGACCTGAAGAAACCGGAAGTCAATCCCTGTTCAATGCCTTCTTTCAATATACCCAGCGACTGTTCATTTCTATGCTTCTTAAAAAAACTATTTCCTTTGGTAAGTGCAATGAATTCTTCAATGGTGGCCCATATTTCTATCAACCCTTTGCTATATAGTGCAGAAGCAGTTAACACTTTTGGTGTCCAGCCATTTGGCAGGCCCGGAAATAAATGCAAAGCATTCTCAAATTCTCTTTTCGATAATTCTGTTTTCTTCACATTATCCCCATCGGCTTTATTTATAACGATCAGGTCGGCCATTTCCATAATCCCTCTTTTAATTCCTTGCAATTCATCACCTCCCCCTGAGAGCATTAATAAAAGAAAAAAGTCAACGATTTGCGATACCGCAGTTTCCGACTGCCCCACACCTACCGTTTCAATAATGATGATATCAAAGCCTGCCGTTTCGCATAAAATTACTGCTTCGCGTGTAGCGCGTGCAACACCTCCGAGTGTGCCGGAACTAGCCGATGGCCTGATAAAAGCCGCAGAACTTTTTGAAAGAGCCTCCATCCTTGTTTTATCACCAAGTATGCTTCCTTTGGTTCGGGTGCTGCTGGGATCAATTGCCAGAACAGCAATCTTATGGCCTTTCTCTATCAATTGCAGTCCAAATGATTCAATAAAAGTACTTTTTCCTGCACCGGGTACACCGGTTATGCCAAGTCTTATCGAATTGCCGGAATGTGGCAGGCAACGATTAATGAGCTGGCGTGCTATCTCCATATCATCAGGGAGTGAACTTTCAATTAGTGTAATGGCCCTGCCCAGTGTCGACCTGTTGTTGTTTATAATACCATTATAAAAATCATCCACTTCAGGTTTGGCCTTCTTAAATTTTTGAAGACCACCAGATAAAGACGGGTTGACCTGGGAAGGCTGATCAATACCCCCATGGACTTTTAAAGCACTATTTTTCAGTTTCTTTTTTGTCATCTGCAAATGACCTATTGTGCAAAGATATGGAAAAGGAACAGCTTATATTTCGACACTTTTCCTAATCCAATTCAAAACAACTGTTCTCAGGAAATAAAGACTATTTTTACAATTCAAATTTAATCTTTTCAAAATAAATAAGATGACAAAAATCACTCGCACGTTTGATATACTAACCAATGCCGAAGAAAATTATAATTATGAAGTTGCCCTTTCTGTAAAAAGAAACGGGAAATGGGAAAACTTTAGCACTGCAGAATATCGAAAGCATGTTGATAATTTTAGCCTTGGTTTACTGGCCATGGGCTTTGAACATGGCGACAAAATAGCTTCTGTAACCAATAATCGCCCTGAGTGGAACTTTATTGATTTTGGCATGTCGCAAATCGGATGTGTACATGTTTGTGTTTATCCAACGATAAGTAAATCTGAATATCTGCATATTTTATCGCATTCCGATGCGAAAATCATTATAGTAGCTGATGCCGAGCTTTATAAAATGATCAAACCTGTATTTGATAAAACAGATAATCTAAAGGAGATTTATACATTCGATGAAGTTGAAGGTGTTAAAAACTGGAAGGAGATTTGTGAGCTTGGAGCATCTAAAGAAAAGGAATTAAGACCCTTACTTAAAACTCGAAAAGATGATGTTAAGCCTGATGATTTACTTACGCTGATTTATACTTCAGGAACAACAGGCTTGTCGAAAGGTGTTATGCTGAGCCATAAAAACGTAGTGAGTAATTTTTTAATGGCTTTTCAATTTGCAACTTACCTCAATCCCGGTGATCGGGCATTAAGTTTTTTACCACTTTCACACGTACTTGAACGGGTTGGAAATTATGTTTGGCAGGCTAAAGGCCTGATTCTTTATTACGCCGAAACCATTGATACCATTGGCGATAACATGAGGGAAATCAAAGTGAATACTTTTATTACTGTTCCCCGTGTATTTGAAAAGGTATATGACAAGATTATCAATAAAGGCAGGGAATTATCTACGATTAAAAAAATGATTTTTTTCTGGGCCGTAAGAGTAGGCGACAAATACGATCCCGATCCGAAAAAACGCAGTGCCTGGTATAATTGGAAACTTGCGCTGGCCAACAAGCTTATTTTCAGTAAGTGGCGAGAAGCTTTAGGAGGCGAGCTGAAAGGTGTGATATCAGGTGGCGCAGCCTTGCAACCACGGCTGGCACGTATTTTCTGGGCAGCACAGATCATTGTTCAAGAAGGGTACGGATTAACAGAGACATCTCCGATTATTTCCGCCAACAAGCCTTATTTTCCGGGTGTACGGTTCGGAAGTGTAGGCATTGTACCGGAAGAGATCGATATTATAATTGCCGAAGACGGAGAAATATTAGTAAAAGGTGCAAACCTGATGAAAGGGTATTACAAGAACCCTGAACTCACCAGGAAAGCGATAGATGAAAATGGCTGGTTCCATACAGGTGATATTGGCGAACTGGACAAAAACAGGATGCTGACCATTACCGACCGGAAAAAAGAAATATTCAAGCTTTCTGGCGGAAAATATGTAGCGCCCCAGCAAATTGAGAACAAATTTAAAGAGTCGCAGTTTATTGACCAGATCATAGTTATTGGCGAAAACGAGAAACATACAGCAGCACTGATCGTGCCTGATTTTGTATTTCTGCATAACTGGTGTTTCCTGCATAAAGTAAAGTTTGTTGACAATACTGATCTTATCGCTCATCCGAAAATACTGGCCAGGTACCAGGAAGAACTGGATAAATACAACGAAGAACTGGGGCAGGTTTCTAAGATCAAGGTATTTAAACTGGTAAGCGAAAGCTGGACACCGGAAAGTGGTGATTTATCACCCACCCAGAAGCTCAAACGCAAAGTTTTGATGAAGAAGTACAAACATCTTGTTGAGGAAATTTACGAAAAGAATTAGGATAAGACTGATCGATAAGTGTATGTAATTTGTTTCTTATAATTAAAGCCTCACTGATTTAACTCTATGATTTGTCTGTCGGAGAAGGGCCTAGTTCAGGTTCTTCAACAGGTCCCGATTCGGAAGTTTTCTTTTTAACATCTGCCGATTTCTTCTTTGGCTCTGCCTTCAATTCTGGTTGTTCTTCATCCTCTTTCTTTACATGAAGGTCAATTTGCGGAAATGGAATTTGAATATTGTTTTCCGCAAAAATATTATAAACCCCAATGGCGATATCGCTTTTAACTCCAATACCCATCTCGAAATGCACCCAAAAAAGTAAACGGAAGTCTAATGAACTATCGCCAAAACCATCAAACAAGGCTCGTGGTTCCGGGTCTTTTAAAACATCCTCGTGACCGACAGCCACTTTTTTAAGTAACTCAAGAACAATATTAGGGTTTGACCCATATGCGGCTCCAACTTTCACCTCAACACGTCGTTTGTTATCAGAAAGGGTCCAGTTAATCAATTGATTCGAAATTAAATTCCCATTAGGTACAACCACTTCTGCTCCATCGAACGTTCTGACATTGCTTGACCGAACACCAATTCTATTTACAATGCCCATCAGGTTCTCAACCTCAACTGTATCGCCAACATTTACAGGACGTTCATAAACCAAAATTAAACCTGAGATGAAATTATTGACAATGTTTTGCAGTCCAAACCCAATACCAACACCAAGTGCACCTGCTAACAGACCAAATTTTCCTAAATCGATACCCGCTGCCGAAAGTGCCATTACTACCCCAAGGGTAATAATAAAATACCGGATTGTTACGGAAATTGCTGCCGGAACACCTTTTGGTAAATTAGTGCGAACTAGAAATTCATCTTCGACAATTACTTTAAAAAAATTGGCCAGGCCAAAACTGATTGCCAGTATGAAAATTAAACCCAGTATTCCCCCAATCGAAATTTGAAGTGTGCCGATCTCCCAGTTATGGGCAAAGAAGTCTGATAACCAATCCATAACCGGACGGTAAACTTCCATGTTTTGTAGTACAAATTTTAAAAGAATAACAATGGCCAATATATTAATCACCTGCATCGTCCTTTTTTCAAGGCCATCCCATCGTTTAGCCATTACCTTTGAATTGGTACTCCTTCCAATCTCAATACTCGCGAGGACAATTGCACGTAAAATTGCATGTGCACCAAAAATAATTACAACTATCGCTGCTACTTTGACACCAATCTTCAGCATTAAAACCGCCAGATTCATATAGCCAAAAACATTAGAAATCAGAGCAATAGCAAACAATGCAAATAGCAAAATAGATAACAACCACACATTTTTAACAAAAGGAGCGGCCTGTTTACTAACCCGCTTAAATCCCTGTAAGCCAAACTTGTAAGTCAAATACAAGGCGATTGACGCTTCTGCCGTTATAAAAAGCCGGGCATAATTTCCAAAATACCAAACAACAATTTCTGTAAAATTGAAGATGTATAAGATGAATACCATCAAAACAATTGCTTTCCCCTGCTTACCTATCATTCCAGGTAAAAATATCATTGCGCACAATAATAACAAGATACCCAACAAACCCGTTAAAATAAGTGGTATGGTAGAATAAGCTAAAATAAATAGGGTGATAACCAATGATGTTACTGTAGCATACGGATGATCGGAAAATACCCTTTTTACAATTACAAAGTTAGGATCTTCCTCCGTGAGGCCTAACTTCCTAAAACCCCTTCTAATGAGAAAAAATAATACTACTATAAGCGCAGCAATAAGTGCTAAATAAAGATAGTTTACTTCTTTTGAAAAGGTCCTGACTGTTTTGGCATTTTCGTACCATGCTTTTTTTAGCCTGGGTAATACAGGCAACAGTTCTGACTTGTCGAATTTTGTTTCCCAAATTTTAGGCTTATTCGCAACAAAAAGATTATCACGCATATGCTGTTGCAATCGGGATTCTTCTTCCAGAATATTGTCAGTGTATGAACTAAGGTCAATAATATTATCCTCTCTGATAATCATTTCCCTTCTGTATTTCAAAAATTGCAACTCCAATTCTTCAACTTCATTGATGATCTCTGAGATTCTTTCCATCAATTGAGACGGATCCTGAGCAGCCTTTTCATTTTCATAGGTAAGCTCCCACACCTTTTTCGTATAGCCTAATTCACTCAGGTATTCTTGGGTTTGAACTAATTGTCCGTTTGCTATTCCCTTCCATTTTAACAACTTGTTTTTATATCCGCTCCAGGCACGGTAAGTATTTTCAAGGAAATACTTCGACAAGTTATAAGGATTAAACTGTTTAAACTCCTCAGCCTCTTTTGTTATAAAAACCTTTTGCTCTTTAAAAAGAGAATCCATTCGAATGATTTCAGGCTTAGGCTCCAGTTGATAAGTCATCTTAACCAGCCTTTTTCTTGTCCGCTCAATTTCAAAATTAATATTGACTACCTGTATCGGTTTTGGTTTTTCCTTCACAAATGTTGAATCAGCCGATTGGCCTCCTGATGATATATTCTGCCCAAAATGAACTAATGGAAGGACTAGCAGAAGAAAAAAAGGTGCAAAAAACTTTATTTTCATTGAATGTGTTTTGTTTTTAATACTGACATAAGGCAAAATTAGCATTTTTATTTTGGCGTTTAATATGAAAGATTATCAGGGCATACTATGCCATCGAACACTGATATAGTTATGATTTATACTTACCATATTTAATAATTCATATTTAGATTTGTTTAAAAACAATAGTTTGATTTCATAAAAACTGATAATTCCTTGTATATTTGAACCTCCAATTAACAACAGAACCGGTGTAAGCTAATTCATGATTAATGAAAAACGTATTTTTAGCTTTAGCGCTGATTTTATTAAACCTTATTTTATTTGCTGGTAACCCTGAAAAAAAAGGTGTTATTAAAGGTGATATTCGTGATTCCATTACAAATAATCCTGTTGAATTTGCTACCGTTGCTGTTTATAAAACCGTTGATCAATCATTAGTTGACGGAGCAATAACAGGAGAAACGGGAGCTTTTAAAATTTCAAAACTGGAAGATGGAAGCTACTATATTGAAATTACGTTTATTGGTTATAAAACAAAGCGAATTGATAACATCAGTATTTCAAGGGAAGAGCCTGTTAAGGATCTCAGCGAAATACATATAAGCATGACGGCTGAAAACCTGAAAGAAATTGAAATAACAGCCGGTGTTCCCTCTATCGAATATAAAATTGACAGAAAAGTTATCCATGTTGATAAACAAATCGCTGCTACGGCCGGTACAGCAGTTGATATTCTTGAAACAGTTCCCTCAGTTAGTGTTGATATAGAAGGAAATGTAACACTTCGTGGCAGTTCCAGTTTTTCGGTTTTCATCGATGGAAAACCTTCCGTTTTAGATGCTAATGATGTACTGCAGCAAATTCCTGCTTCGGCAATTTCAGATATTGAAATCATTACAAACCCTTCGGCTAAATATGATCCGGATGGTACTGCAGGTATTATAAATATCATAATGAAGAAGGTCAGGCTTGAAGGATTTAACGGAATAGTGAATGCAAACGTGGGCATGTATGGAAGGTATGGAGGTGATTTCCTTTTTAACTACCGTAAAAATGCTTTTAACATCTACCTGGGTGCCGATTATAATAAACGAGTCAACCCGGGGTTTTCTGAATACGAAAGAGATACTTATATTTATGATACTATTAATCATGATACCATCAAAACTATAACTATAGCTAATGGCGACTTTGAAAGTATTCGTATCTCATGGCAGGTAAGAGCAGGAATTGAGATTAATGCAACTAAAAATGACTTTTTCAACATAGGATTTCGCTATGGCCACCGAGAGCGAACCGGAACAACTAACCGTGATTATGACGAATGGAAAGAGCCTGGAAATATTCATAATCCGTATATAAGTAATGAAAGTGAAAACAGGGGAGGAGATTTCTATTCAGCTACTTTAGATTACCGCCATACGTTTAAAAAAGACGGTCATAATATATCCGCCCAGTTTATTTACGATGACAGGGAATCAAAAGAGAAAAGCGAAAACTGGCTATTTAATACTGATCATTCTGTTAGCAGTGCACAACAGTCAACCGAAAACGGACCTGCACAAAGAATACGTATAAAAGCAGATTACACTTTGCCCATAGGGGAAAACAACAAGTTTGAAACAGGTTACCAAAGCCGTATAGCTAAGGCCGAAGACGAAAATAAACTGTATAATTGGGATGTTGATAAAAGCGAGTTTATAGAAATACCGGAATACAGTAACCTCACAAAATACGAGCGTAATATTCATGCTGTTTATGCAATGTATTCAGGAAAAGTAAAGGGTTTTGGATACCAGGCGGGCTTGCGTGGTGAATACACTTACAGGAATATCAAATCCGACAAGAGCGACACAGCCTTTACAATCGATAGAATCGATTTCTTTCCAACCATCCATTTGTCGTATGAATTTCCGAAAAATAATTCACTGATGGCCAGCTATGCCCGCCGTATCGACAGGCCACGCGGTTGGTATCTTGAACCATTTATTACCGTGCAGGATGCCTATAATTTCAGTGTCGGAAATCCTCATTTGTTACCTGAATACATTGATTCATACGAGTTAAACTATCAGAAAAGGTTTACAAAAGATTTTATATCATTGGAAAGCTATTACCGGGTTACCCATAATAAAATTGAAAGGGTAAGCAGCGTTTACCAGGATAATATTATGCTCCACACTTATGAAAACGTTGGTAAGGACTATTCGCTGGGCGGTGAACTTATGATCAGTGTTGATTTCTTCAAATGGTGGCATGCTGATATTATGGGTAATTTGTACCATTACCAGGTAAAAGGTACTTTATACAATGAGCCTTTTGATAATACAAGCTTAAACTGGGGATCGAGGTTTAACAATACATTTAATGTAGCTGAATTCACCAAAATTCAATTAATTGGTAATTACGTTAGCCCCTCCGTTTCAGCACAAGGAAAACGTTACGGCTATTATGTTGTAAATGCAGCTGTAAAACAGGATTTTTTCCAACGGAAACTCTCATTAACATTACAGGGAAGGGATTTGTTCGGTACAGCCAAATATGAATCACTTTCTGAAGGGCCTGATTTCCGAAATTATTTCTACGCGGAACGAAAAGCTCCTATGATTATCCTTTCGGCTTCTTTCAAAATCAATAACTACAAAATAAAAAGAGCTCCAAGCAGCCAAAGTTTTGATACTGACGAAGATTTCTAAGCGGTATTAAGCAATAAAAAAAGGATTAAAAGCATAATTCCTGATATGAAAAATACACATCAAAAGGGATACCTTGGGTTTTATTATGGTATTCTGAGAAAGAAACACGGAGTGAAGCATTAATTTTAGAAAAGAAATTAAAGAATCTGGACAGAAAAAGGCTTATAATCTTTATGAAAAAATATGATGATAACATAGCCGGCCCTGACGCAATGATCCTATTGGATCAGTGGTCAGGATGCTGACCGTAAGCGTCAGCATTCGACCCCGGCCTCGGGTACACATTAAAATTAAACCTCTTTACTGATATTTTAGTAAAGAGGTTTTTCTATTTATCCTGGCGTGGTTTTCAGAATTGACATGAGCGATAAACGCCTTATAACTAAGCTAAACCCTCTAAAGCTTCTTTATTCTAAATTTCTTAACTTAGCGCTAATCAAAGCACCTCATCATGAAAAAGTTTATTACTGCAATAAGTTTACTGTTGATAATTTATTCAACATCAACAGTGGCTCAATCATGCTTACCTGAGGGTATTACATTTACAACACAGGAACAAATTGATAATTTTCAGACAGATAATCCGGGTTGCACTGAAATAGAAGGAACAGTTACAATTAATGGAAATGATATTACTAATTTAAATGGACTAAATGTTTTAACTTCAATTGGCAGGGATCTAGAAATAGTAAATACAAATTCATTGAAAAATTTATCTGGACTTGAAAAACTTAATTTTATAGGTAATAATTTTACTATTGGAGATTATCCGGCGGGCATCAATGATTCCCTTATAAACTTAGATTCTCTGTACAGTTTAGATCATATCACAGGCTTTTTACAAATTGAGGGGAATCCTTTATTAAAAAGTATTGAGGGACTTTCCAATTTAACTTACATAGGTAGGGATCTTTTAATTTATATTAATCATGCTTTATTAGACTTAACTGGGCTGAATAATATCAAATCAGTTGGAGGAGGCTATGTAGGTCTACATATTATAAATAATGACGCATTAATTAGCTTAAACGGTTTAAATAATTTAGAAATAATTCATGGGCAGCTATATATTTCTGAGAACAGCTCATTAATAAACTTCTCAGGATTGAACAACTTAACGTCAATTGAAAATCACTTCAATGTTTTCTACAATTCGAGCTTGATCAACTTTACTGGTCTTGAAAATTTAACCGAAGTTTCAAGAAATGCTTCTTCTGGGTGTCCAGGAAGTATGTCTATTATCCATAATGATAATCTGAGAGATTTTACTGGCTTAAGCTATTTAGATTCCGTCTTTGGGGACCTAGAAATTTATGGAAATGATAAACTAAAAAATTTAGAAGGGCTTAGTGGACTAAAATATATTCAAGGGAAACAGATATCGGATGATTATTCTATAGTTTATTACGGACTTGATATTAGTGAAAATAAGGTTTTAGAAAGTTTATCCGGCCTTGATTCACTTAAGTACCTTGCTTATAGACTCCAGATTTATAAAAATGATGTATTATCAAATATTGATGGTATCAGGAATGTCAGTCCGGATTCTATTTTAAGAGTTGATATTACACATAACCCGCTTCTTGCTTCTTGTGATGTAAAAAGCATTTGTGAATATTTAGCGAACTCAAGTGAAGGTTTTATTTGGTATAATGCACCAGGCTGCAATAGCCAACAAGAAGTTATAGAAGCCTGTGCCTCATCAATAAATGAGATAAGTGCTTTATATGGGATTAAAACTCAACCCAACCCATTCTCCACCTCAACAACCCTGTCATACGAACTGAAACAGCCTCAAAAGGTCTCTTTGAGTATATACAACCACCTTGGTCAAATAGTTTATCAGATACAAGAAAACCAACCACAGGGCAAGCAACAGCTTGTATGGAATGCTGAGGTTTATCCAGATGGTATATACTATTACAAGTTGCAGGTAGGAGAAAAGGTTGCCAATGGAAAGATGGTGAAGGTGAGGTAGGATAAAAACATCCCCAAAATTTGATCAGTTTCCGATATTGTTGGGCAATTAAAAAAGGATTAGCCTGTATAACAACACACTAACCCTTTTAAGTGTCGGGGTAGCCGGATTAACTTCGTTGATCCGGAAAGTGGGGGATTCAACCAAAAAACCTTTTTCTCGCTTCACTCGTTGATTTTTCAGTTTAAGCTTCAATTTGCAAACAAGTTTGCATTTTACTAAAACAGAAAACCCTGCACTTTGTGCAAGGTTTTTTGGTTGTCGGGGTAGCCGGATTTGAACCGACGACTTCTTCGTCCCGAACGAAGCGCGCTACCGGGCTGCGCTATACCCCGGTTCAGCAAATTGAGCAATCAAATTACTGAATTACAAAATTAGAAAAAGTTCCCACATTATTTAGTTTCTCCGTCTATTAAACATGCGCCGGAAATAGGAATAGATAGCACTAAAAAAAAGAAACTGTCCTCCCGTATATATGAGCCAGTTAAAACGCTGAGGAATGAATTTAGAAGCATATTGAAGCGCTTCGTCATTTGTTGAAAATGAAAAAACATCCTGAAAACTAAATTCCCCGATCATATACCTGAAATACTCTTCTGTATATGCCAGAATTACAACAACAGAACCCAAAATCAGTAACAACCATTCCATTTTATTCAAGGAAGCTTTGTACCCTTTATTTTTAAAGTAGAGTATTAAAACTGCCAGGAGGATCATGGTTATAGAATTGATAACAGGCCCGATAACGGGACCTACCCATGTTGATGGGATCAGAAACAATATATCCCAGGTGAATAGTGAGTCGGGCCAGCCAATGAACAATTTTAGAAATATATAATAAAAGATATCCCAGACAGCGAAGGTGAATATAAACCAGGCAAAGCGTTCCAGCGCTTTCTTTGAAGCTATTAACCCAATACAAAGCAACATGATCAATGTTGCAAGTTCCCTGAAAAGTTCGGTAACGATCAGGTGTTTATCAATTGGATGCAGCGGAAATGAAAAGCCTTCCGGATAATAAATTTCCCGAAGATAGATCACAACAACAGCTTCTAATAAAGCCATAGCAACTGCAAACAGAGTAATCAGGATGAGTCTTGATTTTAAAGCTCCTGTTTTATGCATTTTTACTTGATTATCAGAATATAAAGATAAGAAATGTTTGCTAAAAACACTTAACTTGTTATAGGATGCAACAATGACCCCTCCGGCACTCCGTACCACCTCCCCAGGGGGAGGACATCCGCCCGCCAGCAGGAGACAACCGACTCTGAATGACTAGAAGGATGAAATAGTTGAATTCTAAATTCTACCTTTGATCATCTTTTGATTAATTTTATAGTCTTAATTTTTAATATGGAACGATTTACAATATATAACCCAACCCGTCTACATTTTGGTAGCGGAGTGGTTGACAAACTAGGCAAAAGTGTTCATAAATACGGCAACAAAGTATTGCTCGTTTATGGCAAAGGATCTGTAGTAAAATACGGTTATTATGATCAGGTTATCCAGCAATTGAAATCATATAATCTGGAAATAATTGAATATGGTGGTATAAAACCCAACCCAATTATTGAAGACGTAAGACAAGCATCCGAATTAGGCAAAAAAGAAGGTGTTGATGTGATAGTTGCTTTAGGTGGTGGAAGCGTTATTGATTCAGCCAAGATCATTTCCCTTTCAATTGCTTCAAGCTATGATGGCTGGGATATTATGAAAAATGAAGTAAAGCCAAAATCATCAATCCCGCTGGTTTGTATATTGACACTGGCAGCCACAGGCACAGAAATGAATGCTGCTGCTGTTGTTCAAAATCATGCAACTGGAGAAAAAGTTGGCTTTGTTACTGAATTAATTTTCCCAGTTGAATCATTTCTAGATCCTGATTTTACAATTACAGTACCCCGAAATTATACTGCCTACGGAATTGTCGATCTTATTGCACATGCGCTGGAAGCCTATTTCGGAGAGGGAGAGCCGTCTGTTATCGACCAGATAACTTTTGACATTATCAAAGATGCTATGCGCTGGGGGCCAATGCTTCTTGGAGATTTGGAAAATGCAGAATTGCGGGCGAACATTATGCTTGATGCAACTCTGGCATTAAATGGCTTAACTAGATATGGCAAAAAAAATGGTGATTGGGCTGTTCATGGATTGGGCCATGAAATCTCATTTTTATACGATACACCGCACGGAGCTACCTTGAGTATTGCCTACATTGCCTGGTTAAAATTGCAAAAAGACAGGATTCCGGATCGAATTATTAAACTTGGCAAAAATTTGTTTGGCGTTGAAACTGTTGATGAGACTATTTCCGAATTAAGCAAATTTTTTCAAGCCATGGCTTCTCCCATTAAGTTGTCAGAAGCAGGAATTAGAGAAGATCAGTATCAGCTAATTGTTGATCAAATGAATAAAAATAAAGTATCCGGTGCTCATCATGAATTATCGAAAGAGGATCGTGAGGCAATTGTAACCCTAATGATGTAAACCCGAACAAAATACTATGAATATTAACGAACGTTTTAAAAATCATTATAAGGATGGTTATATGCCATGGGCACATAAAAACCCTGATTTTAATCTTGTAGAAATGGTTGAAAGATGGCCAATAAAGCCATGTAAAACACTAGAAATGGGTTGTGGAACAGGTACTGATGCTATTTGGCTTGCATCTCAGAATTTTGATGTTACAGCTTGTGATGTTACTGATATTGCCATTCAGATAGCAGAAAGTAACCTACTTGATAAAAACACAAAGTGTAATTTTCATGTACTGGACTGCTTGAATGATGCCATTCCTGAATCACCTTTTGAATTTGTTTTTGACAGGGGTTATTTTCATTCTTACGGTACAAAAAAGGATCGCAGAAAATTGGCAAAAAAAATAGCTGAATCATTGCAGCCAAATGGATTATGGTTATCTATTTCAGGAAGTTTTGATGCGCCTGAACGTGAAACAGGGCCTCCCCGCCTCCGGGCTAAGGACATTATTGATGGTGTAGAAGATCACTTTAAAATTCTTTCCCTCAATGCTACACAGTTTGGTAGCGACGAGGAAGATCCGGCCCGGGCCTGGGTTTACCTGTTAAGAAAACGTTAAAAACATCTTTTCCAATCGTTATAGCCTATTTTTTCTTGATCTTTGTCAATATAATCTAGACGTAGATGCAACCTTTGCGGTCAAAATCATGTCTTTATATATGAATTCTTAACTGGAAATCTAATTGGATAAAGATTGGCAAAATATCGAACAGCTGTTTGCAGGTAAATTAAAGGGATTTGCTCAAGCACCACCGGAGCATGTTTGGGCATTGATTGAGAGTGAACTTGACGATGAGTATTTATCAAAAACCGATGAGGATTCTTTGCAGAAATTATTAATGAAATTCCGAATTGGGAATTAAAACTTTGCGTCTCGAAAATATAGACTCACTTATTTAAACGACCAATTAGAGCCTTCCTTGGTATCTTTAATCTGAATATTTAGTTTTTCCAGTTCTTCACGGATTTTATCTGAAGTCGCATAGTCTTTATTATCCTTAGCCTGCTGGCGAATCGTCAACATGGTTTCCATCAGATGCTCAACCAATTTACTGTCGTCTTTTCCCTTTTCATCAAGAAGCCCAAAAATTTTGAATAATACGGTTTCAAATAAGTCTTTTGCAAAAGAAATATCGTCTTTCGACAAGCTTTCTTTGCCATCATTAACCTGGTTTATTATTCGTGATAAATCGAATAAATGCGCCAATGCAATAGGCGTATTGAAATCATCATTTAGCGCATTAAAACATAAATCATGGTATTTCCTTATATCGACAGATGATTCAGTGGGTTTTATATGATCCAGCAATTTGAAGGTATCAAACAGCTTATTCATGCCCTTTTCAGCTGCTTGCAGGGCCTCATTTGAAAAATCGAGGGTACTGCGATAATGTGCCTGAAGCATAAAGAAACGAATGGTCATAGGGCTGTATGCCCTGTCAAGTGCCTCATGATTGCCACTAAAGAACTCATCCAGTGTAATGAAATTATTTAAGGACTTTCCCATTTTCTGACCACCAACTGTGATCAAATTGTTATGCATCCAGTATTTAACAGCATCATGCCCTTTGGCTGCATTCACCTGGGCAATTTCAGATTCATGATGCGGAAACAACAGATCCAATCCTCCGCCATGAATATCAAATTGCTCACCTAAATATTTAGCTCCCATTGCCGAACACTCCATATGCCATCCGGGGTATCCTTCTCCCCAGGGTGACGCCCATCTCATGATGTGCTTGGGATCAGCTTTTTTCCATAAGGCAAAATCAAAACTATTTTTCTTATCCTCTTGCCCTGCTAAATCCCGGGTGTTTTTTAACAAATCCTCAACTTTTCGCCCGGAAAGCTTACCATAATTGTAGTCTTCATTATATCTTACAACATCAAAATAAACAGAGCCTTCTTTTTCGTATCCATATCCGTTTTCTAATATTTCTTTTACATATTCAATCTGCTCAATTATATGACCTGATGCTGAAGGTTCGATACTTGGAGGTAATACATTTAACTGCTCCATGTTTTTATGATAGCGATTAGCAAAAAGCTGAACCACTTCCATCGGTTCCAATTGATCAAGTCTTGCTTTCTTGGCAATTTTATCCTCTCCCAATTCATCTGTATCATTTTCAAGGTGTCCTACATCAGTAATATTTCTAACATACCTGACCTTGTAATCCAGGTAAAGTAAATACCGAAATACAATATCAAAAGAAATTGCAGCGCGTGCGTGCCCTAAATGCGCATCACCATACACAGTTGGCCCACACACATACATTCCAACATGAGGTGGATCAATCGGCTCAAATAATTCTTTCTTACGTGAAAGAGTATTATAAATTTGAAGTTTGTTCTGCATCTAAACTATTTTGAATTGCAAAATTAACAATACTCTCCTAATTACGGACAATTGTCTGCCATCGGTTTTTTTGCATACCCTACCCTCTATTTTTTATCCTCATGTAACAATAAAAGCGAATATCCCTATTTTTGTTTTACCAATCTTAGGCAAACTTTCATAAAACCGGAGATCATAAGCATGCCTAAAAAATAATGGATAAGCATATAGTAACCAAAGAGATTCACCTGAGATAAATCCATAATAAATAAAAGCACGACTTAATATTTTATCAAATTCACATTATGTTAAAAGATCCTTTTTCCGCTTTTTATTGCTGTCAGAATAAACAGCATATCAGTTTCATTCTCGCTGTCCTGTTTATGGTAGGGACATTTACTTCCTGTAATAATAATCCCACATTGAAATCCCGGCCTGCAACAGCAGAACAAAGTGGTATAAAACCAGTTTACGGGGCTCCTCCGGAAGCAAAACCTCTACCACCACATCATGTGCCGGTTAATCGCTATCTTTTGGATGGCCGTAACGGGATACATTATGATACTTATAATTCTGATGTAACAAACGACATGGGTCCGATGGGAGAAAACCCATCCGTTGTTACCCGCAAATTGAACAGTCTTGGAAAATCTGTTCCAACAGCTCTATTCGACAGTAAGGGACGGTTAATTACTGTAATGATAACTTTTACAAGTACGTATCTGTACCTGATGGATCCTGATTCACTTTTCATATTGGCGGAGGAACGTCTTCCCAGAAAAAGCAATATTCATATTTTTAATCACGAAGAGAATGATGCATCAGGCGGCGGTTATCTGCATATAACTCCCTCGGATCAAGTGATTGTCCCAAAAATGGATAAGAAAATTGCTTTTTACGAAGTTGTTGAAGACCAGGAAAAGCCTCGTTGGAATCTGGTAAAGGAAATTGATTTAAGCGGGCTATTACCCGAAAAAGCTTACATCAATGATGCGGTTCCTGACTATGACGGACAAATGTGGTTCACGACCAGCATGGGGATTGTGGGCTATGTTGATAAAAATAGCGGGGAAGTCAATACTTATTCTTTTCCGGAAGGTTTACAAAACCAGGTGGCTATTGATTCCACCGGAGTTTATGTACTGACCCATGCTTACCTTAACAAGCTTTCGATTAAAAACGATGGTGAAATTAAACTGGAATGGCGTTCGGAATATGACAACAGTGCAGGACTGAACGGCCTTGTCTCTTCAGGATCGGGCACCAGCCCTACGTTGTTTGGGAACAATGATAATCTCATTGCCATTGCCGATAACGGAACCCCTCAAATGCATCTCAATGTGTACCATCGCGGCGATGGCCATTTGATCTGTTCTGTCCCGGTTTTCAGTACAGGCAATACGGGATGTGAAAATTCACCCATTGGCTATGGTAATGACGTGATTATTGAAGACAACGGAGGATTTGAGTTGTTCTTTGGTGATCCGCAGAATACAAATAAGGGTTTGATAAGAATACATGTGCTTGATGACTTAAGCGGTGCCGAGATCGTTTGGGGAAGTTATGATTTAAAGGCTTCCACAACACCTACATTATCCACTGCAAACGGGCTGATTTACTCATACTGCGTTAAAGAGGGAAACAACGGCAGCAACGCCTGGTTCATGAGTCTGGTTGACTGGGAAACCGGCGAAACAGTATATGAATACTGGGTGGGAAGCGGACGGAATTTTCCGGATATGCTGCAACCGGTTGTTATTTATGATGGCGCTTTTTACATTGGTACACGTACCGGTATATTAGTTGTGCGCGACCATTAAAATATTTCGTTTATTTGATCAAGAGATACTTCACATATAAATACTGATAAGTTAACGACGATATGATAAATAAGGATTACGATGTGATTGTTATAGGCGCGGGTCATAATGGGTTAACGGCAGCTGCATTATTAGCAAAAAAAGGACAGAAAGTACTGTGCCTTGAAAAAAATGACCGATCCGGCGGAATGGCCATCACCCGTGAGTTGTTCAAGGGCTATAAACATAATGTAGGTGCATGGGTACTTCTTGTGTTCAGAGACGAAATGCTCAGTCTTCTGGACCTGGAGAAATATGATCTTGAAATAATCCGGCCCGTAAGTTCTTACTGCAATTACGGCGATCCGAAAGACAAATATTTTATCGGCTGGACTGATCAGAAAAAAATAGCGAAACACTTGTTCAAAGTCCATGGCCTCAGAGCCATAATTGGCCTTGCAAAGATGGATAAGGTGCTGACTAAATTCAAAAAACTGGCCGATAAGCACCTCTTTTCCGAACCTGCATCGTTTGATGAAGTACTCTCCGGAATAAAGAACACAAAGGAAAGAGAACTCATGAAAACCATTTATTATGGAAGTGCCATAGAAGTTTTAAGAAAATTCTTTCCTAAACAGGGAAAATCGAATCTCATTTTGGGGTCATTCAGTGCATCAGCCATCGATGGAACCCATGGCGGACCGTACTCTCCCGGAACAGGGCTGTCGCTGGCTTATCATTATACGATGGGAGATATTTATGATTTTCGTACGTTTAAAGGAGGTATCGGAGCACTGTCAGATGCCCTGGTTTCTTCCCTGACCGATAACGGAGGTGAAATACGTTACAGGAGTTTAGTGAAATGTTTTTTGACAGAAGGACGTAAAGTTACCGGTGTGGAATTAAAAAATGGGAAGAAAATTTTAGCAAAAATTGTTTTATCAAGCCTTGATGCACAGACAACGTTTATGAATTTTGCTAAAGAAGCTTCCCTCCCATCAGATTTCAAACAAAAAGTGAATGACATCAGTTACAAAAACGGCTACATACAAATCCACCTTACATTACGTGAGCTGCCTGAATATACAGGTTATCTCTCTTTTGCAAACGACAACAATATCCGGTGGCTGATGGCCTACATTCGTTCACCGGAGCATCTTCAGCAATGCTGGGAAGAATACGGGCGCGGTGAAGTTCCTTCCGATCCTGTCAGTTATATGGTTATCCCCAGCCTAATGGATCCATCGCTGGCTACCGGCCCAGGTTATACCTGTACAATATTTTCCCATTACTTTCCCTACGACATTCCTGAAGGCAAGCATAATGAATACCGTGATCTTATGACGGAACGTATCATTGACCAGATTACTAAGCGGGCACCAAACTTTCGGGATTCAATTATGGACAAAGTGGTTATGACACACAAATATTTTGAAACGACCTTCGGTATTACGGATGGAGATTTTACGCATGGCCTCATACAACCATCGCAGTGGTGGGATCACCGGCCTGTTAAGGGATGGTCGGATTACAGAACTCCATTAGAAAACTTATATATGTGCGGTTCCTCAGCTCACCCCGGGCCGGGGGTTACCTGTATTCCAGGATTTAATGCAGCCACTGCAGCATTAAAAGATATGGGACTGGCAATTTCTGTTTCAATCCCTGATACGAACTAATCCAAAAAAGGTGACTTTTAAAATGACAAAAACAAAAAAAAAATCCGGTTTTATTTTAATTCACCTGGTCATTTTTCTGGCCGGATTTACTTTTCTGATCTATGAAGTAAGCTGGAACCGGATGTTGTCATTATTACTAGGAACTACTGTTTCGGCATCTACCCTGGTGCTGATGTCGTTTATGGCCGGATTTGGAATTGGCGCATTTTATTGGGGAAAGTTTGCAACTTCTATTAATAAAACAGGCAGTTTATTGGCCTTCTTATTAGCAGCAATTGGTATCATAAGTTTGCTTAACTATTTTATGATCAGCTCTTTCTTTCCCCGATTATACGATTACTTTTCCGGCACCTCCCTTTCCTTTTTGTTTTCCGATGGATTGATATTCGGCCTGGCTTTACTACTTTTATTTATACCGGCTTTTTTTATGGGAGGAATTATTCCGCTTGTGAGTAAAATCGTCATCCGAAGCAAGCAACACTTTTCAACTGATTTGGGTAGAATTTATGCTATTGAAACTTTAGGAAGTACCATAGGAGGTTTATCGGCGGGTTTTATTTTATTAGGTAGCCTAGGACAAAAAAATACTGTATTTCTGGCAGTAATAATAAATATTTTACTTGCAATTTTTATCCTTATAAGTAAGAGGTTCAATATTCCAAAACCTCTAAGTAATGACAATAACATAGAAATAGAAGAGAGAAGTAACAAATCCTTAGGGAGGAACAAAAAAGTCGCATTACTGGCAACATTTATCAGCGGGCTTTTTATTCTTGGCCTTCAGGTAATCTGGATAAGGGTTTTTAAAATATACTTAACCAACACCAGCTATACTTTTGCTTTAATTACTTCTTTAGTCATTTTCGGACTCTTTGTAGGAAGCTGGATATATAAACAGCGGGGAAATAAAATTGATAATAACATTAAAGTATTGATCAATGCACTGATCCTAATGGGTTTATTTGCATTAATTGGTATGTATATCCTAATTAAACTTCCTGAATTATTAATGTTTCCATTGGGTAGATTAATTGATATTCCGCTTATAAGATTGATCATTGTACCCACCATAGCTTCGTTGCTAATAGTGATACCCCCTTCAATAGTTTCAGGATTCAGCTTTCCCCTCGCTTGCCGAATATATTCATCAGACACTAAGAGTATCAGTAAAAATGTTGGCACTGTTTTAATGTTCAATACGATGGGTTCTGTTCTGGGGCCATTGGTATCAGCCTTTATATTAATTCCTTTGCTTGGTGTTGTTAAGTCCATTTTATTGCTAATTGTTGTTCTGTTTATATTTTCAATTTACCTCACCCGAATCAATACTAAAACAGGTAAAAAACGAAAGCAAATTATATTAGGCTTTAGTATGCTGGCAATACTTTCAATAATAGTTTTGATAGGAGAAATTCGGGTATTACCCCCTTCATTTAAAAAAATAGACCGGGATATATTGTTCTACAATGAAACTGTTGAGGGAACCCTTGTTGTTGCCCAGGAAAAAACACCGGGTGCTTTTATCAGGATATCATATGTTAATAACAGTGCTGTTATCGGCTCAACTTATGACGCAATAAAAGCTGTAAAAATGATCGGCCATATTCCATTTTTTGCCGGTTTACAGTGTGAGAACGCTTTGGTTATAGGTTTTGGAATGGGTGTAACCACATCAGCGATTGCAACTCACCCTGAAGTTAAAGAAATTGATTGTGTGGAAATGGTCCCGGGATTAAAAAAAGCAGCCCATTTCTATTCCGAACTTAACAATGATGTTATTGAAGATCCTCGTTTAAACATAATGTCAGGCGATGGCAGGCATTTTTTACAAAAAACATCAAAAAAATATGACCTAATCTCCTGCGACCCCACACATCCGGTTCTTGGATCAGGCAACCTGTACACGAAGGATTATTTTGAATTATGCAGCCAACACCTTAATAATGGTGGAATGGTCAGCCAGTATCTGCCACTGCACAAATTAAGAATGGTAGATTTACTCGGTATTATCAAAACATTCCATTCAGTATTTCCCAATTCAACCGTATGGCTTGGGCAATATCATGCAATTCTTCTTGGCTCAACTGATCCTGTTAAAATTGATTTTAGAAACTGGAGCCGGAAAGTAGCGGAAATGCCAAAAGAAACTTATTTCTATTTCGACCCCTATCACTTTGCTGTATGTGTAATGATGGATAATAAAACAATAGAGAACCTTCCGGAGGAAATTAAAATAAACAAGGATGATCTGTCGTACACTGAATTTTTCTCAATGGACTGTTTTGATAATGAAAACCTTACAAATAATTTAGCCTATATGGCCGATAACAGATGCAATATCAATAATGTATTTTACAATATTGATAATGCGCAGTTGATGGAGCATTACCTTGCCGGAAATGAATATCTGGTTGAGAGTTTGTATTACTTTTTAAAAGGAGACAAGAGCAAATCTTTAAACGAATTGAGAAAAGCCGTAAAAGTAAATCCTGAAGATGAAGAATATCCCTTTTTGATCAGATTTAATTTTGATGTTCAGCGATAAAGTTGGGGGTAATTAAAGATTTAATTTCTATTACAACTCCTTTACATAGCAACGTCTTCTCTTATGCTGAATATGGTCGTAGTTCTTCCAGGTTGTAATGCCTTTTGTATTTGATTCAAACATACCCGTTGTTTCAACATATTCCACCCCGTTTGCAATCATTTGTCTCTGCAATTCACTAATTAAAACAGCTGGCAAGCCAAGTTTTTGATAATTGGGATCCACTCCTGTCAATAATAAATCCATCACACCGGGGTTTTTTAAGGCTTTCATGATATGGATAAATCCAAAAGGAAATAGTTTGCCTTTTGCTTTTTGCATAGCTTTTGAAAGACTTGGCATACCCACAATAAAAGCAAGTACTTTACCTTCTTTTTTAATAACAAAAATGTATTTTGGCTGTAGCACATCAAGGTATTTCTTTGCCGAATATTCGATCATTTTACCTGAGAATGGCGCTACATATGGCAGTTCTTCAAATGCATCATTTAAAAGTTCAAATATCTCTTTCAGATAGATTTTTAATTCGCTCTTTTCTTTAAAGCGTACTATTTCAAGATTATTTCTTTTAGCAATGATATTTGCCAACCTGGTAGCTTTTTCAGGAACTTCCTCTATTTTTAACCTGAATTCTACCCAATCATTTTCTTTTTTATATCCTCTTTGTTCAATATGCTTTTGGTAATACGGAAAATGCATAACTGAAGCAATTGAAGGAAGATAATCAAAGCCTTCAATTAATAGTCCCTGGTTATCGAGATTGGTAAATCCGAGTGGCCCATGAACCGCCTCCATTCCTTTTTCTTTGAGGAAATTCTCAGCTGTTTGCAGTAATTTCTCTGAAACCTCCGGGTCATCAATAAATTCCAAACGGGACATCCTTCCCATTTTTCTGTCTATTATCTTATTATAGTCATGGTTAATAATAGCAGCGATCCTACCAACTACTTTACCTTGTTTAAACGCCAGCCAAAACTTTGCATCACAAAAATCAAATGCCGGGTTTTCATTTGGGTTTAATTGTTTGGCTTCTTCTTTTTTAAGCGGGGGCACCCAATAAGGGTTATTTTTATATAGCTTATATGGAAAATCAACAAACTTCCTGATATCATTGCCTGAAACAACTTCTCTAATTTCTACCATTGTTTGGTTTGTATGAAATAAAATGTAAAAATAGAACATTGTCAAATATCATGTTTAATTATTACAGAATTTGGAATAAATATCCGGTGTTTTAATACTTTTGACGAAAATTTAATAATCCACTTATTATGGAAAAAATTCTTGTTATCGGAAGCTCCGGCCAGATTGGTTCAGAATTAGTGCTTGAACTCAGAAAAATCTATGGAAATACTAATGTATTTGCCACCGACATTAAAAATCCTACTGATGAATTGAAAGATAGCGGGCCATTCCAGATACTGGACGTGTTGGATTATAAAAACCTGTTGCATTTTCTTGTCCGACATAATATAACCCAAATATATAACTTAGCCGCAGTGCTTTCAGGCAATGCTGAGAAGATTCCTCTTCAGGCATGGGATATCAACATGAAGTCTTTAATGAACACGCTGTTAGCTGCACGGAAATCAGATGCAAAAAAGTTATTCTGGCCAAGTTCAATAGCCGTTTTTGGCCCAACAACCCCAAGGCATAATACGCCCCAATTAACGATAATGGAGCCAAATACCGTTTACGGGATTTCCAAACTTGCCGGAGAACGTTGGGGAGAATATTTCTTTAACCGATATGGTGTTGATATCAGAAGTGTCAGGTATCCCGGTTTAATAAGTCATAAAACTGAACCCGGTGGAGGAACAACGGATTATGCTGTCGAAATTTTCTTTGACGCAGTTAAAAAAGATAGCTATGAAAGTTTTTTATCAGAAGACACCGCACTTCCGATGATGTTCATGGAAGATGCTATAAAAAATACAATTAAACTGATGGAGACTGATGCATCCAAATTATCGATTCGATCGAGTTACAATATGGCGGGAATTTCATTTACACCCAAAGAACTTGTAAAAGAGATACAACTGCACAAACCGAATTTCAACATAACTTATCAGCCTGATTTCAGGCAAGCTATTGCCGACAGCTGGCCGGCTAGCATTGATGACAGCATTGCTCAAAAAGACTGGGGATTGGAATCAGAATATGATATCAAAAAGATGACAAAGGTTATGCTGGATGAAATTGAAAAGAAACTAAAGGCTAATTAATTCTTTTCAATAATTATCTCTTAATCGCTTATTGCATATTTTTTACGAACAATAAGCTTGGCTGACCTTGGAATTACCTCAAAATCGAGTGGTGAATGCCCTAATGATTCCCCATCAGTTTCGAGAAATAATTTGTTTGAAGGAGTTGATGTTACCGTAAATTCTTTGCCTGTAAATGTTTCTACTTCAGGCATACTAATAAACGAGCCGTCATATAAGTTCTTAATGTTTTTAATAACCCGAAACTTTGATGTTTTCTTGATTATTGTTATATCAAAAAGGCCGTCATCAGGTATAGCAAAAGGCAATTGCATCATGCCTGCACCATTGAATTTACAAATGCCTATACTCATACTAAATACCTTCTCGGAATAAACATGCTTTCCATCAGCCTCTAAATCAATTTGGGTATTCCTATACTGAAATAAACCGGAAATCAGGTTCAGAAGGTATACAATAGCTCCGCCTTTTCCTTTCTGTTTCATTACATTGGTTTTCTTGGCAATAAGCGCATCATATCCCATTCCAGCAATATTTGCAAAATATCTGTTATCCTTTTCGCTTGCATATTTGTATTTCACCATGCCGATATCCTGTAAAATGAATCGCTCATTTTTTAAGATTTTCACCTGTTCTTCATACGATTCGGGAAATTCATACATCCTGCCCCAATCATTACCGGTGCCCACGGTAATTAAACCTATCAGAATTTCCATTGTCCTGAAGCGATTTTGTTTAAACACGCTGTTTATCACTTCATTCAAAGTACCATCACCTCCAACTACAATAATTTTCCTGAATCCTTCTTTTTCAATTAAATCTTTGGTCATAGTTAGAGCATGGTTCTGATATTCCGTAAAAACAATATGCATATCAAATCCCGCTTTCAACAAATGTTTTTTAATTTCAGGCCAGTCACGCTCGCCTTTTTTGCTCCCTGCATGCAGGTTAACAACTACTAAATATTTATTCTCATTATTTTCCAAAACAATCCTCCAGTATTTGTAAAACTTTTTGTGGTTCTATTTCAGCCATGCAATGACACATATCTCCGCGTTTACAATCATTACATTCCTTATGTTGCACTAAATATTTAGCTTTGGGTCCGAGCGGTGCCCAGCGCCCGGGGTGCATTGGTTTTATGGGTGGATAAATGCCAATTGCAAGCTTGCCCAAAGCGGCAGCAATATGCAGAGGTCCGGTACTGGCAGCCACCAAACCATCTGCGTGATCAATAAAAGCTATTAATTGTTGCAGGCTCATCTTTCCGCTTAAATCAATACAATTATCATCTTTAAATGAGATGTCTTCTCTTAGCAATTTGCCTTCTTCTTCAGTACCTGTTACAAATATTTTATACCTTGTTTTATCGAGTAAATCTATCAATTTCTCAAAATTACCTAATCCCCATTCGCGCGCACTTCCTTTGGATTTTGGATGTAATATCAGGTTTGTTTTCTGAGGATCAATGAGAGCACTAAACTCTTTTGACAATGGTGGCTTTTTATTTAAACCATAATACGTGGTAATTTCATCTAGACTTAATTCTTTATTCCAGCCTAATGGCTGAAGCAATTTCAGGTTTAATTGTGCTTCATGTAAATCGGATCGTTTTCGCGAAAATCTTACCAATTTATTACAGCTGAAATAATGATATAATCTTCCAGTCGTGCCAATTCGGTTTTGTATTCCGGCTTTTTTACTTAAATATGCGATTTCCTTATTAGGGAAGACGTGTATAATTGTATCAGCACCTATTTCTTTAAAATATTCGATTTTATTTTTTGTTCCATCTTGTTTTAAAACAGTATCCCAGCTTATAAATTCGTCAATATGGTCTGAAAGTGCAACTACATCTCGGGTATAGTTACTACCCAGAAAAATAATTTTACATTGCGGAAACATTTCTTTTAAAATTCCTACCATTGGTAGGGTAAGAATTACATCACCAATGCTGTCAGTCCGGCTGAGGATAATTTTCTGCACTATCTCCCTTTCTTATATAAATTTTTAAGTTTTATGTATTTTGTATGTGTTGCTCCTGCTGAAATCCAGCAAATTATGAAACCTTCTTTACCATCAAAAAATCCGAGGTTAATAAAATAATCCTTAATAAACTTAGCCACAGGACCTCCCCAAATTTTATAAAAAGGTGCTTTTTTTCCTTTCTCAAAATCAGCCTGTGCTCCAAGTGTTGTAAATTTATCTGATTGCTTTCTGTGGTCTTCAACCGAATGAAACGAATAATGCAACAAATCACCCTTAAGATGTTTTGTTTTTCCATTATTGTATAGTTCAAATTTTTCGTGAATAATCAGTCCGGTCCACTCTCCTTTCCTTCGATTAAATAACCTCAGTTTAACATCAGGATACCAACCCGAATGCCGTATCCATTTACCGGCATAATTGGTCATACGGCTCATTGTATATCCATCTGCATCAAATTGTTGTTTTACCATTTTTATCGATTCTATAAGTTCTTTTGACAAAACCTCATCAGCATCTAAAGAAAGTACATAATCGAATTTCGCCTCTGATACAGCATAATTTTTCTGATTGACATATCCGTCAAAAGGATGCTGGATGAAGCGTGTACCATATGATTTACAAATTACTTCAGTATTATCAGTAGAATTGGAGTCAATTATAATAATTTCATCTGCGATATCTTCAACAGAATCCAGGCATCTGGCTATATTTTTTTCCTCATTTAAAGTGATTATGACTACTGAAAGTTGTATCATCACTACAAATCTACTTAAATTATTTTGAGGATTTGAAAAATTGAATTTTCTAATACGAATAATAAACCATTTAGATTACTAGCAATAATTGAAGTATTGTATTACATTTGAAAAAGAAGCTTGCCATTACAAATTGTGATAAATCTGCTTGATGCTTAATAAAAAAATAGTTTTATTCATTTTTCTTCTGCTTTTTTTTTATTCGAATTCTAAAGGACAACAATTTGTAAATGATATTGAACTGCCTATAAGAATAACTCGTAGTTTTGGTGTGAGTGGTAACACCGGGTGGAATAGTTTAACGGGGTTTGGTGTTACAATTCAAAATTATTTTACTCCTCAAATAGCTTTAGATGCAGGGGTTGGCTTATCAACTCTTGGAGTAAAGCTTGGTGGAAGAGTGCGTTATTTATTCTTAACAAAAAACTTTTCTCCTTTTGTTTCCGTGGGATACATATATGGAATGGGTTCCAGATCAAATGAACTCGAATTAGAAGATACTGACGGTAGTATTATAAGATTTGTTATTGAACCTTCAAATTTTATTCAGTTAAGCGGTGGTATTGAATACATATCAAATGGGGGGTTTTTTATTATGACGGGGATAGGTTATGCTTTATTATTGAATGATAATATTCTACTAACATCCGGGAATTCACCTTCTGAAGAAATGAGATCATTATTGAAAATGCTTTATGGAAGCGGAGTTGCAGTAGAAGTAAGTGTTGGTTATATTTTTGGAAGAAAGAAAGGATACAATAAATTTTAAATCAATACTTAACTTTTCCAGAATGCCGGGGAAATTACAATAAGCACAGTGAATAACTCAAGCCTTCCCAATAGCATTAAAAATGATAAAAACCATTTAGCAAAGGGTGAGAAAAAAGCATAATTTTCAACAGGTCCAACATTTCCGATACCTGGGCCGATATTACCTAATGTAGCTGCAACCGAACCAATGGCGGTTTCGAAGTCCATCCCTATTAATGCCATAATAACTACTCCCGTGGCAAAAATCATCATATAGATCAGGAAGAAAGCCATAACATTAAATATAATTTGTTGCGGCACTGACTTTCTATTGAATTTCACAGGTATAATCGCCTGCGGATGAATGGCTCTTTTCAGTTCAATCCATGAGTTTTTGACCAATAAAAGGTGCCGAACAATTTTTATCCCCCCTCCCGTTGAACCCGCGCTTCCGCCAATGAACATCAGCATAAATACCATGATCCATAAAAAGGTTGGCCATAAATAATAATCTACTGTTACAAAACCTGTTGTGGTTAAGATTGAGACTACTGTGAACAACGCATTTCTGAATGATGTTTCAATAGAGCCATCTAAATGATTAAGTACCAGACCGATAGTAATAAGTATTGTTACAATTGTGATTATACCTAAATAGACCTTGTATTCTTGGTTTAACCATAGCTTTTTGAATTTTCCGTGAAGAGCGAGGTAATGAAGTGTGAAATTAGTTCCGGCAAATATCATAAACGCAATAATAACATACTGAGTGAAGGGGGTAAACCCGGCAATACTGTCATTTTTTGTCGAAAATCCACCTGTTGCCATTGTGGCGAATGAATGACAAACAGCATCAAAAAAGTCCATTTCACCAATCCAAAGAATAAGCATTTCGGTTAGTGTGAGCAACACATAAATACCCCATAAGCGTTTGGCAGTAGCAGTAATCCTTGGGTGTAATTTATCAGGTGTTATTCCGGGCATTTCAGCAACTAACAGTTGCATACCACCAATTCCTAAAAAAGGTAAAATAGCAACAGTAAGTACAATAATTCCCATTCCGCCCAGCCAATGAGTCATCGACCTCCAGTATAATATACTTTTAGGAAGCGCTTCTATATCCGTTAATATGGTTGCTCCTGTTGTTGTAAAACCGCTAATTGTTTCAAAAAAAGCATTAGTAAATAACGGGATCGTATTACTAAACATATAAGGCAATGATCCAAACAGAGATACGACAATCCAACTCAATGCTACGATCAAATATCCTTCTCTTTTGCCAATACCTTTACTTTTTCTTTTTCCAAGAAATAGCCATATAATTCCACCTGTAGCTCCGGTAATTAAAAATGAAATTAATAAAGGCCAGATTGATTCATTAAAGTACCATGCAAATACAACTCCACTGAGCATAAAAATTGAAACCACCAATAAGAGAAAACTCAGCACTCTTATTATTATTCTGAAGTTTATTAAATGTTTAGTCGGCATGATTATGTATTAAAATCCAAAACCGCTTTTATGAAACATTTTTTCTACTTTCTGTATGGTTCCAGGAAGTGCGAAAACAACAACCTTATCATCAGCTTTGATTTGCAGATTTCCAACTGCAATAAATGACTCCTCTCCACGAATTACACCTCCAATCAAGACTCCTTCAGGCATTTTTAAATCACGAATTAAACTTTTTGTTATCGGAGATCCTTCCTTCGCTACTAATTCAACTATATCAGAGTTTATCCCGCTTAAACATTTTAATGAAGTTACCTCATCACCCATCGAATATTTGATAATATGACTTGCTACAATCAGCTTTTTATTAATAATTGTGTCAATACCAATATTTTGAGATATTTCAATATAATCGAGGTTTTCAACAAGAGCAATTGTTTTTTTAATCCCGAACTTTTTCGCATGTAAACAGGTGAGGATATTTGTTTCGGAGCTACTTGTAACTGCAATAAATGCATCTATATTTTCAATTCCTTCATCATCCAGTAAATTTATATCTCTTGCATCTCCATTAATTATCAATGTATTATCAAGTATATCCGTTAATTTTACTGACCGGTCTCTATCAATTTCTATTAACTTTACATTGAGATCGTTTTCTACTCTTCGGGCGATAACTTTCCCGACACGGCCACCCCCAACAATCATTATATTATTTATATCAAGCTTTTTCTTTCCTCCCAGCTGCAAAAGTTCATTTTTGGCATCACGTTTTGTAATAACATATACCAAATCATTTACTTCAAAAACCGTATCAGCTTCAGGAAGAAAAGTATCACTTCCTCTATGAATTGCAACAGCCCTGAAACCAAGAGATCCCTTTTCTTCAGCAATCATTCTTAATGATTTTCCAATAATCGGGGCATTTTTCTCAATTCTAATCAGAAATATCGATAACTTTCCATCCGAAAAGTCGAATATTTCTGTCGCTTCAGGTTGTTCAAGCAATTTAACAACCTCATGCCCTGCGATATCCTCAGGCGAGATTAAATAATCAATGCCTAACTCTTCGTAAATTTTCCTGTTTTCAACACTTATGTTTTCCATGGTTGCAACTCTGGCAATAGCCCTTTTTGCACCAAGCTTTTTCGCAAGTATGGCAGTAAGTATGTTAATGGTTTCATCATGTAAAACAGAAATCACAAGGTCGGCTTTATTAACATTGGCCTGTTTTAGTACAGAAACCGAATTAGAGTCGCCTACAATAGTCATAAGGTCGGTATGTGCCTCAATCATTTTGAGCAGTTCATCATGAGGGTCGACTATTGTTATATCATGCTTTGAATCTACTAAAGCTTCGGCCAGATAAAATCCGGCTTCTCCATCACCAGCTATGATTATATTCATAATTAATAAATTAAAAAAGTAAATTTATAAATTTACACAAAATGAATATTCGAATTTACTCCGTTTAGAGTACTTTCATTCTAGAAAGGTTGCTTTTCTTTTAAAAACAATCATTTCTTCATTTTTATCAATTACCAAATAGTTTTCAAAATCGTCACCTTTGTTATAGGTTGATATACCCAGCAATTCCTGGTAATTTGACGATATCATGATCAATTCTCTGTTAAAGTCATTTGCTTTTTTCAAAAAGCCTTCACCGTATACTGTTGAATCCAGTTTTTGCAGTTGAACATAACATAGATCTCCCTGTATCTGATTAAAATTATTTATCTCATTGAATATAAATGTCATTGGGGCAACAATATTCATATTCGATTCCTTACTTCCTGCATATTTTAATGCAAGCTCACGATTTTGATCAGCAGAAAACTTTTTAATGGCCATATCAACATTATAATATGATGATACCGTCACAAAGATTATAAATAATATCACTAACAAATTAGTTATCCATTTCGGATTTCCTATTCTGTATTTTGTAATTTTTCCCTCACGAATTGCCTTAAAAGTTAATACGATAAGCATAAGCAGGTAAGGAAAATTCAACAGAATATATTGTCTTGACTTATGCATGGCAAATATACCAGTGATGATAACTACAAGAATCGCAAAGCGAGTCAAGTTTGTATAATTATCGTAAAGAAACCTAAATCCTGTAATCAGCGTGAAAAACATAAAAACGCTAAAAACAATAATTTTCAGATTATGAAAATAGCGCATGTGCTCATTAAGCAGATTGAAAACCGGTTTAAGCCAGAACGGCCCAATACTCATGCTGTCAAGATATGGTGCATCAAAAAACTGGTGACGCCAGAGTTCAAAATAAGACAGACCGGTAAAATCATAGAAATAAATCATAAAAGCAAGCAATACTCCAAATCCATAAACTGGAATAGCAAAAAACTTCCTGTTCCATAAAAGAAGGAAAAAAGCTGACGTAACAAGGATCAAACCATTAAGATGCGTAGCCATAGTCAATCCAAAAAAAATACCTGCAAGAAATAACTGCCAGATTCTGTTACCTGATGGTTCAAGATATTTTTCCAGTAATATGTATCCCACAAATCCGTATGTCATCATCATGATTTCAGGCCTGTATAAAAAGGAATACTTAAATATCCACGGAAATGCAATAATCAGAATAAAAGAAAACAGCAGATCATCCTTGTTAAAGAACAGCTTCCATCTGACAGTATATAAATAAAATAAACAGATAAAAACCAGGAAATAGAGCAGGCTGATTGCTCTTAAAGTATAGAGCGAAAATCCAAATAATCTAATAAAAAACGCACCTTGCAAATTAAGTAATTTATGGTGTACCACAAAAAGTTCCTCCTGATTATTGATTCCTCTCATCAGTTCTGTATGCACATGACCATCTACAGCAAGGGTGTATGCGTCCACACCAATCCATGCATCGTCAATGTCTGGAATGCGACCCCAAAGACTGTAAAGAAATATCAACAGTAAAATAATGAAAGCCGGTAGCAGGTATTTCCTGAAAAGAATTACTGATAAAAGATTCATTGGATTCAAAGATATTAAAAACTCAGCACTCTTTTTTTCCAAAAAAACAGTTTTGACATACCTTTTTTATTGCTGGTTTGAGTGTAATATATTTTATAGATACAACATAACGGTTTGGCTTTCTGAAGGCTATTTGTATTTCAATATCTTTGTCGAGGTATAGGCCATAACAGGATAATGAAGATAAAAATCAAAAACTATATTCCGCAATATATCCAATTCATTTTTTTGTCTCTGTTATTATTGGTGGTTATCAATATGATTTTCAGGGGAGCGTTGCTGTATTTGCATAATGATTTGGCAACTGGTGCAGCATCAGCTGATATATTTTATTGCCTGTTCAATATTGGGTTTTTATTTGATCTTTATATTTCTCTGATCATAATTTTACTTCCTTATATTCTTTGTTCTTTTCCTTTCATTGCAAATAAAAAAATGAAACCATTTCTGCTTTTAAGCAATTGGATAATCATTTTGCTTGCAATGGTGAACTTTGCTGTATCTTCTACTGATCTGGGATTTTTCAGCTACTACAATTCAAGGATTACCAATACTATTTTTGATTGGACAAATGACATTGGTTTAATGCTAAAAGTGATGTCAAACGACAGTACTTATCTTCCATATTTTATAACATTTATTATTGTAATCGGGTTTTATATTTATCTTCAAATCAAGATTTTCAAAAAGATTACATCTCAGGAAGTAAAGCATTATCAATTAAAATACAGATTAGCTTTTTTTATAGGTTTTTTGACTTTGATATTTTTTGGTGTCAGAGGTTCGATTAATTTTCATAATAAGCCTTTGAACATCGATGATGCTTTTTTTTCGGAGAATCTTTTCTTAAATCAATTGAGTTTAAATCCTGTATATTCATTAGCACACAGCTACCGAGATGTAAATATTGAGTACTTTAAAAGTGATAATGAGAAAGTTAATACTACTCTTCGTTATTTAAACAGGGAGAAAAACAAGGGGAAAAACCCATTTGAGATACAGGTTAATGGAAGTGATAGTATAAAACCAAATTTTATTCTTATTTTTCTCGAAAGCATGAGTAATGCTATGGTTAGCAGATATAACCCTAAGTTTAGAACAACCCCGTTATTAGATAGCCTGGCTGAGCAAGGTATTGTATTTGACAACTTTTTCTCGGCAGGAGTACATACTCATAATGCTATTTTTACGACATTATACGGTCTGCCTGCCATTATGAACAACAAACCTATGAACACTTTAGTAACGGCAAATATGAAGTTTCATGGGTTACCTTGGATAATGAAAGAAAAGAACTACCAAACACAATTTTATGTAACCGGTTCAAAGAAATTTGACAACATGAATGATTTTCTAATTCTTAATGGATTTGATAAGGTCATAGGGGAAAAGGATTATCCTACCGATTCCATATTTAATAATTGGGGTGTTACCGATAAAACAATGTTTAACAGAGTTATAAACGATTGCGATTCTTTATACGAAGCAAATACTCTTTTCTTTAGCAGCATTTTAACTATTTCTGCGCATGAAGGTTATCTTGTACCCAATTCTTACGACCAAAAATTAATCAATAAAGAACATCCGTATAAGCTTTATGAGTTCTCCGATTTACTCGTAAAAGAATTTATGAGTTCAGCAAAGAATAAAGACTGGTTTAAAAATACGGTTTTTATTTTTGTTGGTGATCACGGGCATAATTTCTTGCCTGTTTACGATTTGAACCTTAATTATCATCAGGTTCCTCTTATCATTTATGCTCCGGAATTTGTTAGTCACATTGTGTATGAAAAGCCTGGTTTACAGCAGGATATTTATCCAACATTGTTGGGTTTATTCGATTTTAGTTATGCAAATAATGCGCTTGGGGTTGACTTATTTAAACAGCAAAGGAAGTATGCATATTTTAGTGCCGACAACAAATTGGGAATCATTGACGACAAGCACTTTCTTATTTACAGAGGGGAAAACAATATTTCGATGTACGACTATAAAAATAACTCGGTAAGCGATATTTATTTGGAAAATCCGACAGAGGCAGATTCTATGTTAAATTACGGTTTTTCGATGGTACAATCGGCAAAATGTTTAATCGATAATAAGCTTACTGATCTAAATGGAACATCCAAACCGACTGAATAGCGTTAATGTTTAACCTACAGGATACACATTATGATAAACTATATTCTGTTAATAATATCAATTATTTTATTTCTAATTGGCATTAAATATAGTACTCGGAACGGGATTATCACAAAAAGTAAAAGTATTATCATTTCAATGATCGCTACTTGCTTTTTAAGCTATTCCTTTTTCTTCTTATTTTCTGACTATATCACAGGAAATGGTGTTGATTATCCGGTAATCTATTTCCTGAATGATACTTTTGTTGGTATTGGATTTAGAGAGTGTTGTATTTTAATACTACTAATAATTAGCATTGGAATAATTAATTTCATACTTGTTTATTCAATTATAAATAGATTAATTTGTAAAACAGGATCAAAAAAAATAAAAGCAGGAAAACTGGGATTGATATTTTATTTATTTGCACTGCTGTCTTTAATTTCCAGCCCAACTACTTATGGATATTTTAAAAATATTTACATGCTAAAAAGCCATGAAATTAGAGATAAAGGACATAAGATGAAAAGCAAGCATGAAGTTAACCGTTTTATTGCTCATGCCGGTGGAAAAATTGAAGGTTATACATATACAAATTCTCTTGAGGCACTAAACCTCAGTTATAAAATCGGGTTTAGGCTATTTGAATTGGATATAATAAAAACGGCAGACAGCGTTTATGTGGCCGCCCACGAATGGGAACACTGGCAGGAAATGACCGGATATAAAGGTGAGATACCACCAAACAGGGCAACCTTTAAACAACAACAAATATTAGAAAAGTATACTCCTTTAGACATTGACGATATTAACGATTGGTTCAAAGACCATCCTGATGCCATTTTGGTTACTGACAAAATAAACTCACCTTCAGATTTTTCAAAATTATTTATTGATAAGAACAGGTTGATGATGGAACTTTTTACTTTGGATGCTGTTAAAGAGGCTGTTGATGCCAACATAAAATCTGCAATGCCCTCATGGTCTGTAGTATCAGGAATTAAAGGAAATAAGGTTCAAACACTTGTTGATATGGGTGTCACCAACATAGCAGCCAGTCGCAGAGTTATTAAGTATAATATCCCACTTATTAAAAGTTTTACTAAAGCCGGTATAAAAATTTACGTATTCCATGTGAACCATGATAAGGGAAAAGATGAGGCCTATGTTGTACGTTTTGACATGGATTACATATATGGATTATATGCAGATGAATTTGATTTATCCTATTTTTAATATCCATTTTCATAATTATGACAAAGACAAATACATTAATAGTCCTTTTTATAATCCTGATTATTTACCTTATCGGTGCATTCACCATCGATTTGTTGGACAATGATGCCACGCAGTATTTCACTATTGCGATGAATATGTATGATTCAGGTAACTATATGGATGTAACTTGGCGCCCCGATTACAATTATCTCGATAAACCGCCACTTCTCTTTTGGTTATCGGCATTTTTCTTTTCGATCTTTGGAGTGAATCATTTTGCCTACCGGTTGCCATCAATACTGATCAATCTGTTGGGTATTTTTTCCACTTATAAGCTTGGAAAAAAATTGTATAACGAACAAGTTGGGTTGTATTCTGCAATTATTTATGCAGGAAACTTTGCTATTTTTATAATAAACCATGATGTCCGTACCGACACCATGCTCACCGGTTTTGTTATTTTTTCCATTTGGCAATTGTATGAGTACTTGCAGAGAAGGAAAAAACTCAATTTCATTTTAGGTTTTATTGGCATCGGACTGGCTTTCTCAACAAAGGGACCACTTGGTCTTTTAATTCCAATACTGGCTTTAGGCCCTTACTTACTTTACCAGGGAAGATGGAAAGACATTTTCCGACCTGAATGGCTACTGGGGATAATGATTGTTTTTGTTGTATTAATCCCAATGATTTTTAGTGTTTATAACCAACATGGAATGGTGGGCATAAGGTTTCATTTCTGGGATCAGAGTTTCGGGAGAATTACGGGCAATACAAAATGGGAAGACACTACTGGACCTTTCTTTTTTGTCCATTCGTTTTTATGGTCTTTTTTACCATGGACAATAATTGCCTTAGTTGCCTATGTAAAAAAATGGATTGGGGCATTCAAAGCTTTTGGGAAAGATGAAAGCTTTGAAGTCATTACCTTAGGTGGGATTACACTGGTTTTTATAGCCATGTCGCTGGCACAATACAAACTGCCGCATTATACCTATGTTGTATTCCCTTTGGCAGCAATACTAACAGGAGATTACATCGATAAAACTTTTAAACAAATTAAATGGGAAGGATTTGGTCCTTATTTGTCCATCTCCCAAACAGTCTTGAATATTTTACTATGGATCACAGTTGGCTTGTCTTTCTATATTTTTTCAGAAGTTTCCATTTTGGTTTATATTCTTGAAATAGCCCTTTTCGCAGGTTTTTTATACTTGATATTCAAGAAAGAAAATCAGATCCCCCAAATTTTCAGCACATCATTAATAACAATTATTGGGGTTGCTTTTGTTTTAAACCTGCATTTCTATCCCAGTCTAAATCCCTTCCAGGCTGGTACTGTTGTAGGCAAAGATATTAAGGAAATGAAAATTCCTGCTGAGGATGTACTGATTTATAAAGCCCATAAACCGGCCACCGATGTGTATTCGGAAATGATCATTCCCCGTACTAAGGAACGGCATCAGTTGGATTCAATTTTAGATATTGATAGACCCCGGTATATCTTCACCAGCACAGAAGGCCTTGAGGAACTTGAACAATACAATATTAAAATGGTAACGATAAAAACTTACAACGATTTCCATACAAGCACACTCACACTGCTATTTCTCAATCCGGCAACAAGGGCTGGAGCATTACGCAAATGTTATCTTTTAAAAATTGAGTAGTATAGCGTGCCTTAAAAGAACTGAAACCATTTCGAAAGTTAATAGAGATGTTTCATTTAGTTTAATGATATTAAAGATGGAATCAGTGATTGATAATTTCAAACTCATCCCAATCCATACCTACATTGAATTTTTCCCTGAATTTAATTAATTCATCATAGCTTAATACGGTTGATAAGGCTCTTTCTTTCCCTTCATCAGCTTGCTCCATAACCTTTCCTTTCGGATCTATAATCATTGAATCGCCACTGTATAAGGTGCCAAGTGCATCATAACCCACCCTGTTAACGCCTATAACATAGGATAGATTTTCAATAGCACGGCCAATCAAAAGCATGTTCCATGGGTAATTTCTAACCGAAGGCCAGTTTGCTACATATATCGCAAGGTCGTAAGCATATGAACCGCCCTCGGTGATTGTATTTTTACTCCAGACCGGAAACCTTAAATCGTAACAAATCATCGGCTTGATTTTCCATCCTTTTATATCAATAATCAGATTTTCAGTTCCTTTCCTGATTTGTTTATGTTCACCGCCCATCGAAAACACATGCCTTTTATTATAGCTTTCAAAATGACCGTCAGGCTGCATCCAAATCAATGAGTTTGTATATTTTCCTTCTTTTTCAATAAAAAGGCTTCCGGTAATAACTGCAGCTGTTTTCGATGCCGTTTTTCGCATCCATTCTATCGTTTTCCCTTCAATGCTTTCTGCATTAGTTTTTGGATCAACGTGAAAACTCGTAGTAAAGGCTTCCGGTAAAATGATCAAATCATGGCCTTCAACATGATTCCTGATCTTTATTTCAAGCAATTCCCTGTTTTTCTCAGGATCGCTGGTAATTATATCCGATTGTAGGCAAAGTACTTTTAAATCCTGCATAATATTTCTCCGGCTTTTTCAATGGTTTCTTCCTGTTTTGCAAAACAAAACCGTAACACTTTATTGTTGCTCTTATTATGATAAAATGAAGAAACCGGAACCGCGGCAATTCCATATTCTTTTACAAGTCGCACAGCAAAATCCATTTCATTTTCTTCAGAAATTGAACTGTAATCCAACAATTGAAAATAAGTTCCGTAGCAAGGCATAATATTAAATCGGGAGGCTTTTACTTTTTCAACAAAAAGATCTCTTTTTTCTTGGTAGAACTGACCCAGATACAGATAATTTGCCGGGTCACTAATATAATCTGAAATGGCATACTGTATGGGCGTGTTGGAAGCAAAAACAATAAACTGATGTGCTTTACGGAATTCTTTCATCAGGTTTTCCGGAGCAAGTACGAAACCCGTTTTCCACCCGGTAGCATGAAAAGTTTTACCGAATGAACCTACCAGCAAACTCCGGCTTGCCAATTTTGGAAATCGACAAACACTCTGATGCTGGATATTTTCAAAAATTAAATGCTCATACACTTCATCACTCAAAACAACAATATCTCTTCCTTCCAATAGTCTTTCAAGCCTTATTAAATCTTCTTCGCGTAAAACACTTCCCGTTGGATTATGAGGTGTATTGATGATCACCATTTTTGTTCGATGGTTGATCAGTTTAGGTAATTCGTCCCAGTTAATTCGGAAATCAGGAAACTCCAGGCGTGCATACTTTACAATACCTCCATTGAGTTGTACTGCCGGACCATAACTATCGTAGGCGGGTTCAAAAATTATTACCTCATCATCTTTTCGCACAAATGCCGTAATTGCAGCGTACAGAGCCTGTGTACCGCCTGCTGTTATATTTATTTCTTTATCAGGATGATAATATGCGTCATGATTATGCCTGAACATCAGCGAAATAGCTTTTCTTAACTCCTCAACTCCGGTCATCGGAGCGTATTGGTTAAAGCCTGATTTCATATAGTATGTAACCCTGTCAATCAGTTCTTCAGAAATCGGAAAATCCGGAAATCCCTGTGACAGATTAACAGCATCATACTCTTTTGCCAGGCCTGTCATTACCGCAAAAATTGATGTTTCGGTTTTAAGTAATTTTGATTGGAGGTTTCCTTGAAATAAATCCATATTGCTTTCTTTTCATCAACAAAAATAGGGTTTCTAACCGACTATTTTATAGTTTTGTATCAAATATACAGATAACATTTTACTCAAAAGAAATATGAAGAATAATATTGATACTTACGATTTTACAGGGAAGAAAGTCATTGTCCGTGTTGATTTTAATGTGCCACTGAACGACAAGTTTGATATTACTGATGATACCCGTATCCGGGCAGCCATACCAACCATACAAAAGATAAGGCGTGGTGGCGGAGCCGTCATCCTGATGTCGCATCTTGGCAGGCCGAAAGAAGGTCCCGAAGATAAATTTTCTTTAAAACATCTTATTAATTATCTTTCGGATATACTTGGTGTGGATGTGCAGTTTGCACATGATTGCATAGGCTATGAAGCCGTTGAAAAAGCACAAGCCCTGCAAGCGGGACAGGTTCTTTTACTTGAGAATCTTCGCTTTCACAAAGAAGAGACAAAGGGGGACGTTGAATTTGCAGAAAAACTATCAAAATTAGCTGATGTATATATAAATGATGCATTCGGCACCGCACACAGAGCCCATGCATCAACTACTATTATTGCGCGGTTTTTCCCTGATAATAAAATGTTTGGATACATTATGAACAACGAACTCGCCAACATTAATAAAGTTCTTGTTGAAGGTGAAAGGCCAATAACTGCAATTTTGGGAGGTGCTAAAGTTTCAGGAAAAATTGAAATAATAAACCATTTGCTTGACAAGGTTGATAACATCATTATAGGCGGAGGCATGATGTTCACTTTCATAAAAGCATTAGGCGGACATATTGGAAATTCGCTGGTGGAAGACGACCTTATTGAAACTGCTAAAGAAGCAATGGCAAAAGCTGAAGACTTAGGAGTCAATATATATATTCCGACTGATGCTGTAATAGCAGATAAGTTTGATAATAATGCCAACAGGAGATTTTGTAATTCTTATGAAATCCCTGATGGCTGGATCGGCTTGGACATTGGCCCCGAAACAGGCCAGGCTTTCAAAGATATAATTGAAAATTCGGCAACCATTTTATGGAATGGGCCCATGGGCGTATTTGAGATGGATAATTTTGCTTCCGGCACTTGTGAAGTTGCCAACGCAATTGCTGATACAACATCACATGGCGCATTCTCACTTATTGGTGGAGGCGATTCCGTTGCTGCTATCAATAAATATAAATTAGCTGATAAAGTAAGCTATGTTTCAACCGGTGGTGGCGCTATGCTTGAATTTATTGAAGGAAAAACATTACCAGGCGTGGCAGCAATAATGGATTAAGGGTTTTTATCAAATATTCTTCAGAATATCTTCTTTATCCGGAATTTCGAAATCGAAATTTTTGAGATTTAACCACGAATACAACTGAGGTGCAAAAGAAGCAACCGGCTCGTAGAAAATAGATTTTTCCTTGTGCTCCTCCTTGATCAGATTTTGATTGCTATCAAAATAATTGATGATTAAAATTAGTATGCTTAACAGCAGCGCTCCTTTTAATATTCCAAAAATGACTCCCGCTGCTTTATTCAAGAATCCAAGTAGCAAAATATCAATAAACTTTTGTAGCACCTTCCCAATTACAACAACCGCAATAACAACAACAATAAATGTTACAATAAATGACAAAGCCGCAAGATATTTCTCGTCAATAGTAAAATACTCTGTTAACAGGTTTGCGGCATAATTGGAAAAGAAAAAAGCAAAATATAACCCCAGAATAAGTGCGGCCAGTGTTGCTACTTCAATAATAAAGCCTCTTTTATATCCTTGCCATGCGAACAATAACAAAGGAATAATGATAATAATGTCCAGCAAATTTATTGTCATTACTTTTCTATTTTATTCTTCTTGTTAATTCTGTTGAAAAAACAAAATCATTTAATTCTTTATTGTCCGTTGTCAAAATGCCCTCTTTATCGCCTTCCCACCACAGGTCTCCTTTATGCAAAAAAGCTATTTTCTGGCCGATTTGTAAAACTGAATTCATGTCATGAGTATTGACAACGGTGGTCATTTGAAATTCTTCGGTTAAATCAGATATTAATGCATCAATCACTTCAGCTGTTTTAGGATCAAGGCCCGAATTCGGTTCATCACAAAATAAATACTTGGGATTAAGAGCAATAGCCCTGGCAATGGCAACACGTTTTGTCATGCCACCACTAATTTCGGAGGGGAATTTATGATTTGCATTTATCAGATTTACACGGTTAAGCACAAAATTTACCCGTTCATTTTTTTCTTCCTGCGACATCTTAGTAAACATATTAAGCGGAAACATCACATTGTCCTCAACAGTAAATGAATCAAATAAGGCCCCTCCCTGAAACAAAACGCCCATTTCTTTTTGCGTGACTCTTTTTTTCTTTTCACTCAAATCAGAGAAGCACCTTTTGTCAAAATCAATTTTACCTTCGTCAACATCAACTAAGCCAATACAACACTTCATTAAAATAGTTTTGCCTGAACCGCTCTGACCAATGATCAAATTCGTTTTTCCTTTATCAAATACAGTAGAGATATCGTTCAACACCTTTTGGCCTGCAAATGATTTGGATATGTTTTTAACCTCTATCACACTAAAAGCATTTGTGTTAAAATCAAGTCAAAAATAATTATCAGAATGCTGCTGTAAACAACGGCCTGGGTGCTCGCTTTTCCTACTTCTACCGAACCGCCTTTTACAGTGTATCCTTTAAAACCAGAAACAGACGCAATAATAAAAGCAAAAACTACTGTTTTTATCAAGGCGTAAGTAATGGTAAAAGGATCGTACCAGGAACGCAGCCCTTCAATATAAGCAACTGATGAAGACAAACCTGTAACCATTATAGCAATCCAACCTCCAAAAATACCAAGTACAATCGAAAAAACAATCAATACCGGATTATAAAGCACTGAGGCTGTAATTTTAGGAAGAATTAAATAATTGGCCGGGTTAATCCCCATCACTTTCAAGGCATCAATTTGCTCAGTAACACGCATAGTTCCAATCTCGGAGGCAATACTTGAACCTACTTTTCCGGCTAAAATCAGGCTCATAATTGTAGGAGCAAACTCAACAATCATCATTTGCCTGGTGCTAAAACCTATTGTTTTTAGCGGTATAAAAGGACTATCAATATTATATGCCATTTGAATTGCGATAATGGCACCGAAAAAAAGCGAAAGGATGGCAATTATTCCAATGGAATCTGTTCCAAGAGACTGAAAATCCATCATTAATTGCCTGCGGAAAACCCTCCCTTTATCAGGTCTTTTAAATGCCTGAAACATTAACATGACGTACGCTCCTATTTCCTGAATAATTTTCATATGCTAAGTGCTAAATTAAGGAAAAGAATTTTATCGCTTCAAATAACATGCTTTTAAAAAAATCGTTTCTTTGATATCGCAAAATCATGCAATAAGATGAACCACTTGTATAAAATTGTTTTAATCATTGTTATAACGACTTTTTTGTGTGCATCTTGTACAACGAAAAAAAAAGCTTATCATCCAAAACGTTATAGAAAAAATGATTGCAATTGCTCAGGCTGGACTTTCAATCATACAATTCCTTTCAATATTTTAAAATCTGCTTCTTAATAATTAATCTCGCGAAGGTTTTTAATGGACGAAAAGCAAATATTGTCAATTTACCTGCCGGACGATGCTGTTGACCTTGTATTTAGCTGGATTAAGAACAATAATGTTCATCTGAAAATATCTAAAAACCGGAAATCAAAATTGGGCGATTACCGCCCACCAATACATCATCCCAATCATCGGATATCAATTAACCACGATTTAAACCCCTACACTTTCCTGATCACATTTGTACATGAGTATGCCCATCTCCTGGTTTTTGAAAAATACAAACAGAGAGTATTGCCTCATGGTTTCGAGTGGAAAAGCATATATAAAACCCTGATGGAAGAAGTCATAAATAAAGACATGTTTCCAGAAGATATAGCACAAGAACTGGGAAAAAGCATACAAAACAGTAAGGCATCCAGCACTTCTGATTTAAATTTAAGCAGGGTTTTACGGAAATATGATAAATCTGTTGATCAATTAAAAGTGGAGGATTTACCTTTCGATGCTATTTTTAAAACCAACACGGGCAGAAAATTTAAAAAAGGCGAAAAACGACGAATCCGTTATAAGTGCATAAGTATAGACAATGGACGTCTTTATTTATTCCACCCGCTAACGCCGGTTGTTTTGGTTTTGGAATAAGTTTAGCATAAGAATAGTAAACGGTTTTGAAATAATCAGCTATCATATTTGTTGCAAATTTGTAACACTTCAAAGCCACAATAAGCTGCTATCCAGGTTATTATTCATAAACATCGCTCTACAAAGTAATTATGTTGTTCCAAATTCTTTATGTTTACTTTTTAATTGTTTACTAACATCTTTGTAGTCTTGTTCTTTTGTAACTTCGATCATTAAATTTCCCCCGACCAGTATTTTTGGGTTAATCGCAAGACGAAATATCTCACCGTAAGTTTTTTTCTTAGTTTCAAAATCAAAATCTTTATTTTTTCTCATATTTTTTCTATACGAAATCCAATTTGATAAAAGGATAAAAGAACGGAAGTAGAATTAAAGAAGTTGATTTAACTCGTGTAAAATGAAACTTCTTTATTTTAAATCCCGATAATTTTGCTAAAACTCTTAGCTTTTGAATTCCAATAAGAAATATATGACCAAAGTAAATCTCATTTGTAATTTCCTGTTTTGACATCCATATATTATCAAGTTCATTTGGTGGCATAGTAGAATTAAATCGTTCACTTTCGGATAATAAATAGCTTATTTTGGAGCGAATATTAGAATAATTAGGTGTTGTTATCAGCAAAATCCCGTTTTGTTTTAAAACTCTGTTAAATTCTTTCAATGCTCCAAATTGGTCACTAAAATGTTCTATTCCTTCTTGACAAATTAATGCGTCAGCTGTTTTACTCTTGTTTGGTAAACCTTCCTGAATACTTGCTCTATGGCATTCTATTCCTTCAATTTCAAAATATTCTGGAAACAGATCTAAAGGTATTGGGATTGCTCCAATTTCACTTAATATTTTCGAAGTAATACCATTCCCGGCCGGGAAATCAATAACCTTTTTATCTTTAAACCTATCTGCATTTGAAAGCAAATATCTTCTCACATAAAATTTTATACTTTGCGGATTATCTTCGTATTGCATATTTTTCCCTGTTATTTTGTACAACTAGCAAATAAACACCAGTCAAAAATTATTTTTTCAAATTTATAAACCAAAGTATTTGACAGTTTTATCCGTTTTTAAACACTTGTAAACGAATGTTAAACGGAAGTAAATGATTATTAACCGAATCATCCCAAACACTCGCCATACTTTTGCTCCAGATTTAGTTCTTACACAAAATTGAACATTTAATTAATCATTATTTATAAACTTAAATTTTACTATTATGACAACTTTAAGAAATTCAGTACAACTGATCGGACGCTTAGGAATGGATCCTGAAGTAAAAACTTTCGAAAACGACAAAATCAAAGTTCGTTTTTCTTTGGCAACTTCTGACTATTACAAAAATAAAGAAGGCGAACGCGTAGAAGAAACACAATGGCACAATATTGTTGCCTGGGGAAAAACAGCAAAAATTGCTGAAAGTTACCTGAACAAAGGAAAAGAGATTGCCCTCTCAGGAAAACTAACTCACCACTCATACGACGACAAAGACGGTAACAAAAAGTATATAACTGAAGTTGTTGCCAATGAGATCCTGATGCTTGAGAAGAAGAGCTAAGACTCAATTTAAACTTGGTTTGAAAGGTGCGGGGAAATTTCTTCGTGCCTTTTATTTGCTAAACAGCTTTAAAATTTATATCCCTGTAATATGAATTGGTTGTTCAGCCCATCAATAAATTGATTGGTCTGTATAATCATTCGTCCCTCCGGGACTGGGGGTTTATCCTGAAAGGATAAAATGAATCAAGCCCTGACATTTATGTCCGGGCAACTAAAATACAATGAAATAAAAAAAATATGTCATCATTTATCAATGTATATCTTCATTATATTTTCGGAACAAAAAACCGTGAACCTTTAATTGTTCCCGAGCTTAAGAAAAGACTGCTAGCCTATATGAGTGGTATTGCAAAGGAGAACAATATGAAGGCAATTGCCATAAACGGAACAGAAAACCATGTACATATTTTAATATCAATCCCTTCAACAATAACAATTGCAAAAGCAATTCAAATGATCAAAGGAGGGTCATCGTATTGGGTTCATAAAACATTTCCTGAGTTTCAGAATTTTGAATGGCAAAAAGGTTACGGTGTTTTCAGCGTTAGCCAATCTAATCTTAATAATATTATGAAATACATAAAAAATCAAGAAAAACATCATGCCGCTGAAGAATTTAAACAGGAATATATTAGTCTATTAAAAATGCATGAGATTGATTATGATTCCCGATATATTTGGGAATAATACTATCAATACTTAGTCTGGCAGACTACCAATAAAATTAGGTGATCTGTAAAATCATTCGTCCTTTCAGGATTTGGAATTTATTCTAAATTGGATAAAACGAAAAAAAAGTGCAACTTCAATAGTTTGATCTATTGAGTTTTGTACTTTTGCATTCCTCAAATAAATGACCTTTTATGAGCAACCTAAAAAATAACTATTGTGTTATTATGGCCGGGGGTGTTGGTACCCGTTTCTGGCCGATGAGCAGAACAACAAAGCCGAAACAATTCATTGATATATTAGGTGTTGGAAAAACCTTAATCCAATTAACTTTTGAACGGTTCAGAAAAATATGTCCTCCGGAAAATGTATTTGTTGTTACCAACGAAATATATAAAGACCTTGTTTTAGAGCAATTGCCCGAACTTGATGAAAACCAGGTTTTATGTGAGCCAGTCATGCGAAATACAGCACCTTGTATTGCATATGCCAACTATAAGATCAACGAAATTAATCCAAACGCGTTGGTAGTTGTTGCTCCTTCTGATCACATTATTTTAAAGGAAGATGCTTTTGTTAATGATATCAACACCGCATTAAAAGCAGCATCGAAAAATGATTGTTTACTTACATTGGGCATAAAACCAAGCCGGCCCGATACAGGTTACGGATATATTCAGTTCCTGGAGGACAGCATTTCAAATACGGTTCCTGAAGTTAAAAAGGTGAAGACTTTTACAGAAAAACCAAATCTTGAAATTGCTAAATCATTCCTCGACAGCGGTGATTTTCTTTGGAATTCAGGAATCTTTATCTGGTCGTTAAAGAGCATTATGAGTGCTTTTAAACAGCACTTGAACGATGTTGATTCGTTATTTGCTGAAGGAGCAGGTTTATACAATACAGCAGAAGAAAAAGATTTCATTCATAAAACATACGCTGCATGTAAAAATATATCTATTGATTACGGCATCATGGAAAAATCAGAAAATGTTTATGTGCTGGCAGTGGACTTTGGATGGTCCGATTTGGGAACATGGGGATCTTTATATTCGATAAGAGATAAGGATAAAGACGCAAACTCAGTTATCGGAGAGAACGTAATGCTTTATGATACCAGGAATTGTATTGTCAATGTTCCAAAGGATAAATTAGTTGTTTTACAAGGGCTAAACGACTATATAATAGCTGAAGACAATAATACGTTGCTTGTTTGCCGAAAAGAAGATGAGCAGCAGATCAGGCAATTTGTTAACGATATTAAACTCGAAAAAGGAGAAAAATATATTTGATATTTACTAAACTAAATTTATAAAAATGAAAAAAATCATCATTATTACCATCGCATTTTTGCTCGGTTTCAATTTAAATTCAAAAGCCGATGAAGGAATGTGGTTACCCTTGTTAATCAATAAGAATATTGTTGAGATGCAGGAAATGGGACTTAAATTAAGTGCCGAAGATATATACAGTGTCAACCAGTCAAGTTTAAAAGATGCAATTGTCATCTTTGGCCGTGGTTGTACCGGCGAAATTATATCTCCCGAGGGTTTACTTATAACAAACCATCATTGTGGTTATGGCTCCATTCAAAAAGTAAGTACGCCAACAGCAAACTATCTTCAGGATGGATTTTGGGCAAGCAATAAAAAAGAAGAAATTCCTATTAAGGGCTTATCCGTAAAATTTTTAGTGCGCATGGAAGATGCAACTGAAAAAGTATTGGACAGTATTACATCTGATATGACAGAAGAAGAAAGAAGCAAATTCATTAAAAAGAATTCAGAAAAGCTAATTGAAGAAGCCACTAAAGACACACATTATAGTGTTATAGTCGAATCATTTTTTGGCGGAAATGAATATTATCTATTCGTATATGAAACCTATACAGATGTACGTTTAGCAGGAGCTCCACCGGAAGCAATTGGCAAATTTGGTTCTGATACCGATAACTGGATGTGGCCTCGTCATACAGGCGATTTTTCAATGTTCAGGGTATATAGCAATGCTGAAGGTGAACCTGCTGAGTATTCAGAAGAAAATGTGCCTTTAAAACCAAAGCATTATTTGCCAATTTCAATTGCCGGTGTTAAAGAAGGTGATTTTGCAATGATCATGGGTTATCCCGGAAGCACACAGCGTTATTTATCGTCTTATGGTGTCGATTTAGCTATCAATCAATCGAATATGACTATTGTTAATATTCGTGCTGAGAAACTCCGTCTTATGAGAGAAGGAATGGATGCTGATGAGGCTGTAAGGCTTCAATATGCTTCAAAATACGCACGTACTGCCAACTACTGGAAATACTTTATTGGCCAGACAAAAGGATTGAAAGATCTTAAAGTAAAAGACAAAAAACTTGCTGAAGAAGCTGAATTCTCAAACTGGGTAAATCAGAATCCGGATGCAAAAGAAAAATACGGTAAAGCCCTTCCGTTAATCAGCAATGCATACGATGAAATAGAAAAAACAAATTTGACCAAATGGTATTTCAGAGAAGCGATTTATTATGGCCCAGAGATTTTACGTTATGCAAACTCATTTAAAAAATTATCCAAGCTTCTAAATGAAAAAGAAGCTAAAGCGGAAGACATTGAGAAAGAAATTGACAAACTAAAAGCCGGTGTTGAAAATCATTTCAAAGATTATAACAAATCTATTGACCATAATTTGTATGCATCAATGATGAATATGTATTATAAAAATGTCCCAATCGATCAACAGCCTGTTTATTTGCTTGAAATGGACGATAAGTACAAAGGAGATTTTGATACTTATGCTGATTATGTTTTCGAAAAAACCATGTTTGCTGACAAAGATTTAGTCGTGCAATTTCTTAATGATCCGAATAAGAAAAAACTATCAAAAGACCCGGTATTGGTAGCAATGAAAGCATTTGGAGAAAAATATAAAGAAGTGATGAAAACTTCAAAAGACGCTGATCAGATGCTCGCTAAAGGACATAGGCTTTATATCGCCGGTTTAAGAGAAATGAATTCTGATAAAAACTACTATCCTGACGCTAATTTCACAATGCGTTTAAGTTATGGTACTGTTCAGGATTACTATCCGGCTGATGCTGTTCATTATAATTATTTTACAACTATGGATGGTATCATGGAAAAAGAAGATCCTAATAACTGGGAGTTTATAGTTCCAGATAAATTAAAAGAACTATACGAGGATAAGGATTTTGGCCCCTATGCTGATGATGATGTTATGACAGTTTGCTTCCTTACAACACATGATATCACGGGTGGAAATTCAGGTAGCCCTGTAATTAATGATAAAGGTGAATTGATAGGGCTTGCATTTGATGGCAACTGGGAAGCAATGAGTGGTGATATTGCTTTTGAACCGGAATTACAGCGCACTATTAATGTGGATATCAAGTATGTAATGTTTATCATTGATAAATTTGCCGGAGCAAAAAATCTAATTGAAGAAATGACAATTGTTAAAGATGAAGCCCCGAGATTTTTGGGCGGACCTGCATACGAAACAAAGGAAATACAAGTTGAAAATCAATAGGAAAAGGTAATATTTTGGTAATCATAATAGCCTGGGTCTTCATCCGGGCTATTATGGTTTAATTACAATAAATAACTTCATAATTCCATTATTTTTGTCAACCGTTTATATTTTGCAATAATTTATCTGATTTTCAGTTTATACTAATAATAATAATTACGCTCAAATGCTTAGAAAAAATTACACATTTCTCATCCTGATAAGCTCTTTAATTTTTAATTCTCTGTTTATAGGTGCTCAGTCAACCCCTATTGGTGAATGGAAAACTCATTTACCTTACGATAAGGTAATTGATGTTGCGGTTGCAGGAGATATAGTATTCGCTGCTACGCCATATAGTATGTTCACTTATAATACGCTTGATAATCGTGTTGAACGCTTTGATAAGATAAAAGGCTTAAGTGACGTTGGAATAAATAAAATAGGATATCATTCGCAACAGAAATCCATTCTGGTTGCCTATTCAAATGCGAATATTGATTTAATAAGATCAGATGAATCAGTAAGAAATATATCAGATATCAAGGACAAGGATATTTTAGGCAATAAAACCATCAATAATATCATATTTAAGGATGAATATGCTTACTTATCATGCGGCTTTGGAATAGTCGTTCTTGATATGGAAAAGGAAGAGATTAAAGACACCTACTACATTGGCCCTAATGGCGATGCTTTAAATGTATTGGATTTAACTTACAACAACACTTCTTTTTTTGCAGCAACAGAAGATGGTATTTATTACGCTGATGTAAACAGTAATGCTTTGGCGGACTACAATCAGTGGCATAAGGATCAGAATCTGATTCATCCAGATTTAACTTATAATATTGCCGAATTTTTTAACGGTAAACTGTATATAAACTATTATAATGAAGAGGTTTGGGATGGAGACACCCTTTTTGTTAACAACGGAAACACATGGGATTATTACTTAAAAGAAAATAACTCACGACATCATCAACTTAATGCAGCGGGTGAAGAACTATTATTAGTAAATCGTTATAATATTTATGTTATAAATGAAAATGGTGAGGTTGAGACTAATATTTACAAAATAAATGGTGAAAATATTCAACCACTTGCGGTTGACAAAGATGACGCAGAAGATGTTTATTGGATTGGCGATCAAAATAAAGGATTGATAAAAAACTGGGGAATTTGGTCTGGTGAATATATTAAACCAAATGGGCCGGGCACAAAAAATGTATTTGCCCTTGATGCTGAAGGTGATAATATTTGGGTTGCCCCGGGTGGCAGGCAGTCCGACTGGGCAAAATTATATATGAGAGACGGTGTTTTTTCGCTTCTAGACGATTACTGGACAACACACAACCGCAGGAACACTCCTGCATTTGACACGATTACTGATATGGTTAGTGTTAAGGTTGATCCTCAAAATGTAAATACTGCATATATTGGAACATGGCAGGAAGGGATTATCAAATTTGTTGATAATGAAATAAATACAATTTATACAGATAAAAACAGTAGTTTGCAGGCATGGGTTTCTGCCCCGAATTTAATTAATATAAGCGGTCTTGATTTTGATGATCAACACAACCTATGGGTAGCAAATACCGGGGCTCCGAATATCCTATCAGTTATGAAAAATGATGGCCTGTGGCGATCCTTTAATCTGGGTGGTTCTCTAAGCGGTATCGACATAGCTAACTTGATGGTAGATGACTATAATCAGAAGTGGATTATTAAGCGGACTAATGGGTTGATCATCGTTTTTAATGACAACAATACTATCGATAATCCTATCGATGATAAGGTTAAAGTACTTTCCTCTGCAACTGGTAACGGTAACATTCCAGGAAGTAAAGTGTATTCCTTTGCCACCGATCTGGATAGTGAAGTTTGGGTGGGTACTGATGAAGGAGTTGCTGTGTTCTATTCACCAGAGAATACATTTGAACCAGGTGTCAACTTTGATGCACAACAAATCCTGGTACCAAGGAATGATGGTTCGGGGCTTGCTGATATTTTGCTGGAATCAGAAACTGTTACTGCTATTTGCGTTAATGGTGCTAACCAGAAATGGATGGGTACTTCCAGGGCAGGGGTTTTTCTGCTATCAGAAGACGGAACTGAAGAAATACATCACTTTACCGCTGAAAACAGTCCTCTTTTATCGAATAATATAACAGGAATTACTATTAAAGCTAATGGTGAGGTTTTTATTGGAACTACAAATGGAATTGTTTCATTTCGCGGAACCGCTACACCTCCGGGACCAACACCTGATGGAGTATATGCTTTCCCAAATCCTGTAAGAGAAAATTATACCGGTCCGATTGCAATTACCGGATTATCAAATAATTCTGATGTTAAAATAACCGATACTTATGGCAACATTGTTTTTGGAACGCGATCGGAAGGAGGGCAGGCAATTTGGGATGGAAACAGTTTTAACGGAAGCAAAGCTGCGGCGGGAATTTATCTTGTATTCGTTACCAATAACGATGGATCTGAAACACTTGTTACAAAAATCCTTGTCGTGAGATAAATGATTTATCTGTTTTATCATTCATTTTATCTATTGATTAATTTTACTCCATCAAAGAACTATTTTTGCGATGCTATTTAATACAAGGGGAATTGTATTTCAAAAAGTTAATTATTCTGAATCAAGTATCATTGTTAAAATATACACAGAAGAATTTGGAATTCAGTCATACATTATAAAAGGAATTAAAAGCAAAAGATCATCTTTTAAACTTGCTTATTTTCAACCATTAACCATACTTGATCTGGTTGTATATCATAAGGAAAATAAAAATCTTCATAACATTAAAGAAGTTAAAGTTTTGTATGCATACCATGATGTTATGATAAATCCTGTAAAACAATCGTTTCTATTCTTTCTTAATGAGGTTTTATTTAAAACAATTAAAGAGGAAACCCAAAATAAATTGTTATTTGAATGGCTTTTCAATTCACTAACCTGGCTCGATTTAACCGATAAAAAAGTAATAAATTATCACCTGATTTTTTTATTCCAATTAAGCCGCTTTCTTGGTTTCTATCCTAAATTTTCAGATCATGATGAGGTGAATTATTTCGACCTGCAAGAAGGACATTTTCAGGCAGACCGTCCTGAACATCCTAATTATACATCAGGAGAGATTGTGAAGCTAATGGTACTAATTGGAAAATCTACTTTTGAAGATAGTTCTAAACTTGTATTGGGAAATAAAAACAGGAGAAAAATTCTTGAGGTTTTAGTAAATTATTATCAATTGCATTTACCAAACATTGGTAATATTAAATCTCTTGAGGTTTTACAAAATATTATGGATTAAGAAGCTCTGATTTTTTGATCTTCATATTAAAAACTTCTTCAAGCTCTTTTAATACAATATTAAATACTTCTTTCATTTCTATCTGCCTGCCAAGTTCATTTTGTATAGATGTAACACTTTTTCCCTGTATGCCACATGGGATGATATTACTATAATAACTGAGATTAGTATTCACATTCAGGGCAAATCCATGCATGCTTACCAATTGACTTATGCGTACCCCTATTGCACCAATTTTTCTGGCTTTTAACGGATGTTCAGCATCAAGCCAAACACCTGTTGCTCCATCAAGACGAGTTGAATTTATACTAAACTTATGAAGACTGTGAATAATGGCTTCTTCCAGTTTATAAATGTAATTTTTTATCGATAAATTAAAATTATCAAGATTAAGAATTGGATAGCCAACCAACTGTCCCGGACCATGATATGTGATATCGCCTCCACGGTTTATTTTATAGAAAGATGCCCCCCTGCTTTTAAGTGCTTCTTCATCGATTAGTAAGTTTGAGTCCTTGCCACTTTTGCCGATAGTATAAACATGAGGATGCTCACAAAAAAGCAAGTAATCAGGTGTCGCTAATTTTGTCTCTTGTTTTTTATTTTTTTCTTTAATCGATATTATTTGCTCAAACAGATTTTCCTGGTAATCCCATGCGGCCTTATAATTAACTAAACCTAAATTCCGGAATTCAACATTATTAACACTCATTATTTTCTATTTCTGAACATGTTTTTCAGCCCGATAAGATGACCTGACCAATGGGCTGCTTTCGACAAATCGAAAACCTTTTTCCAATCCAATTTTTCTGTACTTAGCAAATTGTTCCGGAGTAATATATTCCTTTACGTCTAAATGTTTCTTCGTTGGTTGAAGATATTGGCCAATCGTAAGCACTTCAACTCCAATGTTTCTTAAATCATCCATCGTTTCAATAACTTCATCAAATGTTTCGCCTAGTCCAACCATAATACCGGATTTAGAAACTACATCAGATTTTGCAATTATTTCAAGTGTTTTTAAGCTTGTATCGTATTTAGCCCGACTACGGGCCCAGGGTGTAATTCGTCTTACGGTTTCAAGGTTATGCGAAACAACTTCCTGTCCAGAAACGATTACTTTATTAATAAGCTCAATCCTTCCGTCAAAATCCGGTATTAATGTTTCAATAGTGGTATCCGGGGTAAGCTTTTTAATTTCACTAACCGTTTTTTGCCAAATTTCTGCTCCAAGGTCATCAAGATCGTCCCTGTCAACTGATGTTAATACACAATGCTTTAATTTCATTAGCTGTACAGATCTGGCAACTCTTTTAGGTTCTTCCCAGTCAACCTTATCAGGTCGTCCGGTTTTTACATTACAAAATCCACATGCTCTCGTGCAAATATCTCCAAGTATCATTAATGTTGCAGTTCCCCTTCCCCAGCATTCATGCATATTGGGGCAATGACCACTAGTACATATGGTGTGTAGCTTATTGGCTTCAACTATTTCTCTTACAGCAAGATAATCATTACCTGAAGGCACTTTTATTTTTAACCACTCCGGTTTTCTTAATATCGTATTTGATCTGTTATTATCCATTTAAACTCTTTTTGTCTTAGAAACACCAAAATTAGGCAAATTAAGATGTTTATTAAAAAATGAATTATTACTAATTTGACGATCAAAGCCAACTTTTTACACCTAACCATTGTCTATAAACTTGTATTACATTAATTTATAATTAATTTAAATGGTAAAACCATTAATTTTGCCAAATTCTTGAATTATCTTTAAATAATCTTCAAACAAACATTATGAACTTAAATTCTCTTTTCAAATCAAACATTTTATTATTCACCATCTTCTTTTCATTTTCCATGAGTCTTTTTTCTCAGAATATAACAACCCAATATGACGATAGTTGGGGAAAGCAGGGAATAAGTTTATTGAAAGAAGATGTTAATGAATTACAAATTAATTTTTCATTAGAAGAATATGTCCTTATTGAAAAAGAAATAAAAAGTGAAAATTATTATACAGTCATCACGGGCGGGGCATTTCTCCCAAATAATGAAGGTGCACCTGATGTTCCTTCATTAAGTAAATATATTGCTATACCACAAGATGCTACGGTAAAAGTCAATATTAAAAGTATGAGAACTGAGGAATTAACAAATATTGAAATTGCACCGGCTCCACGTATTCCATTTGATACTGAAACAGGTCCTCTAACATATGAAAAAGATGTAAAAATCTATACAAAAGATGCTTTATATCCAAATAAGATAGTGATGGTATCTGAACCGATAAAAATTCGTGGTGTTGATGTTGTGTTAATAGCTGTTAATCCATTCCGATATAATCCGGTGACAAAACAAATGAGCATCTACCGTGATATAATTATTGATATCACATTTGAAGGTGGAAATGGGCATTTTGGCGAAGACCGGCTAAGAAACAGATGGTGGGACCCAATTATCCGTGATGCTGTTATTAATGAATCATCAATTCCAGATATTTCTGCTCACACTAACACTGCTAATAGAGAAACAGGCTGTGAGTATCTTATCATCACTCCGGATGATGAAATTTTTCTTTCATGGGCAGATTCAATAAGGCGTTTCAGAACAAAACAGGGCATATTAACAAATGTTGTAACCACTATTGATGTTGGTGGGAATAGTTCATCTGCTATCGAAACATATATAAACGATGCTTATAATAATTGGGATATTCCGCCTGTTGCAGTTTTACTAATGGCTGATTATGGAACATCCGGAAATAGTATAATATCACCAATATATGACAGCTATTGTATCTCCGATAATTTTTATGCAGATGTAGATAATGACCATCTTCCGGATATCATTTTCGCCAGGATGACAGCGCAAAATGAAACTCAACTCGAGATAATGGTCACTAAATTTTTACATTATGAACGTACACCACCAACCAATCCGGATTTTTATTTACATCCAATTACCGCTATGGGCTGGCAAACGGAAAGATGGTTTCAAATCTGTTCAGAATCAATAGCCGGTTATTTCGAAAACGTGCATGGAAAAGAAGTGATGCGTGAAAACGCACTATACGATGGGAGTCCGTCAGGAGGTATTTGGTCAACTGCAACTAACACCGCAACTATATTAAATGTATTTGCAGAAAATGGTTTAGGATATATTCCTGATGATCCCGGATATTTGACTGATTTTGGGGGTAATGCTACCAGATTAAATAACGATATTAACAGCGGTGCATTTTTACTACAGCATCGCGACCATGGTGGTGTGAATGGATGGGGTGAGCCTAGCTATGGTAAAAGTGATATTAACGGACTTACAAATGAAGATCTTACATATGTTTTTTCCATAAATTGTTTGACAGGGAAATTTAATGTGAGTGGTGAATGTTTTGCGGAAAAATTTCACCGTCATCCATATGGTGCATTAGGTATAATTGCAGCAACAGAATCTTCTTACTCTTTTGTTAATGACACCTATGTTTGGGGAATGTATGATAATATGTGGCCGGATTTTTTACCGATGCATGGAACCACACCGGAATCAAGAGACGTTTTACCTGCTTTTGGAAATGTGGCCGGAAAGTATTTTTTACAACAATCAAGTTGGCCATATAATACCGGAAGTAAAGAGGTAACTTATTATCTGTTTCACCATCACGGAGATGCATTTTCAACGGTTTATTATGATATACCCCAAGATTTGGATGTGATTCATGATGAGGTATTATTAAGCGGTATTGATGTTTATAGTATTCAAGCGAATGAAGGCGCTTTAATTTGTTTATCTGTTGGAGATCAGATAATAGGACTGGCCGAAGGTACTGGTGACGTTATTGATATACCAATAATACCTCAGGATCCTGGTACTGTAATCGATATTGTTATCACAAAACAAAACTTCTATCGCTACGAGTCTGAAATTGAAGTAATTCCCCCTGAAGGCGCGTATTGCTTATATGCTGAACATTCGTTGAATGACAGTCTTGGAAATGGAAATGGAATTCCTGAAATCAATGAAAACATATTTATCGATCTTGTAATAAAGAATTTAGGGACAGAAGACGCGGAAGATGTTATTATATTAATTTCATCTATTGATCCTTATATCACCTTAATTGACACAACTGAAAATTATGGAGATATTTTAGCTGGTGAATTTAGCAATAGGGATTTAGCTTTTAATTTTAATTTAAGTAACGGAATACCTGATCAGCATGTCACTCAAATTGATGTTAATGCAAATGATAGTCAGGATTCATCCTGGATTAGTAAATTCTATTTAACTATAAATGCTCCTGAATTATCAGCAGAAGATATTACTATTGATGATTCGGAAACTGGTAACAATAATGGGTATTTAGATCCGGGAGAAACTGCGGATATGATATTTACATTAAATAACGAAGGCCATGATTCAATAAACAATGTGATTTGTTCCTTAGTTGCATTTAATCAATACATTACGGTAAACTCGGACGATCAATTAATCCCTGTTATTGACCAGTTGTCGACAGCATATCCCACATATAATATAACAGTTGCAGAAGATGCTCCTGAAGCAATTATTGCAGAAATGCATTTTAATGCATTTTCATCAGGCTACTCAATTGATAAAATTTACTATCCCAATATTGGAATATTCCTCGAAGATTGGGAAACAGGCGACTTTTATAAATATGAGTGGGAACATGATGGTAATTCTGACTGGACAATTGACGATAACCTCCCATACGAAGGTAGTTATCAGGCCAAATCTGGCTCAATTGGAGATAATTCGTCAACATCATTCGAGTTAACATATGAAGTAATGGGGAATAACAGCAACATAAGCTTTTATAGACGGGTATCATCGGAAGCTAACTATGATTATCTCCATTTTTACATTGATAATAATGAAAAAGGAAAGTGGGCCGGAAACCAAGAATGGGGACAAGAAACTTACGCTGTAACCGAAGGTATTCATACTTTTAAGTGGGAATACAAAAAAGATGCAAACACCATAGGAGGTTCAGATTGTGCCTGGATTGATTATATTGAACTCCCTGCAATGATGACCACAACCCTGTTCGCAGGACCAGATGATGAGACATGTTCGAATGTGACCTATCAATGTGTTGGTACCGCAACAAATTATGATACAATTATGTGGAGTACATCAGGTGATGGAAGTTTTGATTCAACTCATATCTTTAATCCGGTTTACGCACCTGGTTTTAATGATTTGAATAATGGATTCGTAAATCTTATTATGACAATCATTGATGTTGAAGATATAGAGTTTTCAGATGAAATGATACTCACTGTTAAAGCTGTGGCAGCACCTCCTGCTACCCCTGTTGGTGAAATTTCATTTTGTATTGATCCGGGCGAATCAGCCTATACAACTGAATTTACTGAAGGATCCACTTATGAATGGGTTTTTGAACCCTCAACTGCAGGAAATTTTGAAAGCGACACAAGTTCAGCAATTGTATATTGGAATGCAGAATATACGGGTATTGCAAGCATCAAAGTAAAGGCAACTAATGAATGTGGCGAAGGCGAATTTTCAGAGATACTATCCATTGAAGTTCATAATAAGCCGGAAGTAAACCTTGGTGACGATACTGAAGTTTGTATTGGAACACATGCAACGCTTGATGCGGGTAATGAAGGAGCAGAATATCTTTGGTCAACAGGAGAAACAACACAAACTATTGATGTGGATACAACAGGTATGGATGATGAAAACAATAGGACAGTATCTGTGTTAGTTACTGATCAAAATAGTTGTTTCTCCAGCGATGAAGCTGTTGTACATTTTAGGGATTGTTCAGGTATTAATGAAAACAACTATATAAATGGATTTGAAATATTCCCGAATCCAAGCGGTGGTATTTTTACAATAAAGTTAAATTCATTGAAAGATCAGGAAGTAATTATTGAACTGATAAGTTCAATGGGTAAAATTGTTTATACTGAAAAGCTTCAAATTAACAAGGGACCGTTTACTAAAAAGTTAAATGTACAGCACTTGCCTAATCAACTTTATTATTTGAGAATAAGTAGTAAAGATGGAATTATCTCTAAGAAATTGATAATTGAATAAACTCTTATGTTGTCCTAAAATAGGTTGACAGTTTTTTAATAAAAATTAATCCTAACCGAAGCGGATATCCGCTTCGGTTTTTTCGTGAATAAAATTAGGAGTTTCATATTTTAAACTCAAATGGAGTCTTTTACTGTTATATGTAACTAGATTCTTTTGATTAAATAATATGAAAATTGCCCAATTTATTTGATTTTAAAACCGCAAAATTAAAACAATTTGCCGCCAGAACTTCATCAGGTGTAAGATTTCAATTCACCAGTACCCGACTAGGTCTCTAACTTTAATCATCAGAATATCTTAAATTGTAAATTCACCTGCTAAGTGCAACATCTAACACTAAAAGTAATTTATGCGCGACAGTGTTTATTTTCATCGGAGCTTATGAATGCTTACACATTTGGTGCCGCTGTTCTAATTCCCAATATAGGCGTAATAGACAAAATGGTTGCTCAGAACCTCTATAATTCTTTACTCGTATGCCTTTGAGCTAAGTCAAAGGTTATGAATAAAAAAAATGCATTTTTTGCGGCAGTCCAATTACCCGAAA
>Ga0164313_10000024_pt1 | contig 83735 bp, 56 predicted proteins | sample GuaBasSedimGuay4_FD_113735 | JGI IMG/M metagenome (GOLD analysis project Ga0164313, IMG submission 113735) | Subseafloor sediment microbial communities from Guaymas Basin, Gulf of California, Mexico - Guay4, Core 4569-4, 0-3 cm | ecosystem: Environmental > Aquatic > Marine > Hydrothermal vents...
GATTCAATGATCTCGACCGTGCAACGATGTTCGCATGCGCGCAGCTTACGGAGATGAGTGACGACGTTCTTCATGCTCTCCCCTTCGTGGTGGCGTTTGATTTGTGTTCGTGCGCGTATTATATGGCCTGTTTTGGCGCGCTCGAGGTTGGTGCAGGCGGGGCGATAGCAGTGCTTCAGTTCATCCGGGATCGATAATCCACCGCACGCGCACAGCGGCGCGCTTACGTTCGTGTCAGAGGCAACTGGCAGTGTGTGCGCAAAGATCCAAAACTGTGCCCTGAAAAACCTGTCAAGAAATCCACGGAAATCGTCAACGGGCGTTTACAGTTTCCGGGGTTTTCCGGCCGGCTCGTCATTCACGCGGATGATCGACTGTACACGAAGCGTTACAGGTCTCCGCGTATCGCACAGCTGCGGGAATTCCGTATCGGAACTCGACTTGCGAATATCGCCCGATTTTGCATCGGAACTCAGGCAGCGAATGCCTCCCCAATTCCGCATCGGTACTAGACCTGCGAATACCGCCCGATTCCGCACCGGACCTCAAACTGCGAGTGCCATCCAGTTCCGCCACGCAGCTCCGTCAACCGCCACGGAACTCCACCAACCATCACAGCTCATCCCCAAACAGAACCCCAGCTCAGACCACCCCAGCACCCAACCCCTACATCCCCGCCTTCAACATCGGCGTCAGGTCCGTGACCGTCGCCCCCGGCTCTGGCGTGTAGGTGAATGTCCCCTCGGGAATCTCGTCGCGGTCGAGCAGTTCGAAGTCTGTGAACTGCATCCTGATCTGCATCATCGATCCCAACGCCACATCCAGCGATACCGGGACGGCTTGTTCGCGAGTGAGGACCAGGAGGCCGGTCATTTCGCTGCCCTCGGGCAGGTCGCTGCCGAATCCGGCCGTAGTTTCGGCGGTCGGGGTCATGATCAGGTTCACCGTGCCAGCCTCGCCATCTGCGACCACCACGTCGAATGCTTCGATCAGCATATCGATCTGCGCGAACGGGTCCGTGAACATCATGCTCTGATTCAATTCGATGCCCGAGGAAGACGCGGCGAACTCGTCCAGGACATCCAGATCGATCGTACCGATCTGGGTGATGCCCATGTTCACCATGTTGGTCTCGGCCCAGAGCGTGGTGCCGTCGGAGATCTGTCGCGAGTGAACAGACATCATCTCGGCTCCACCGGGGCCAGCGGCGGCCTGCATCTCGAGTTCGTTGATCGAAAGCCGCGGGCCACCCTGCAGCAGGTTGCCTTTCGCGTTTGCGCTGATGGTCTGGCCCTGTGCCTCTACACGCAGTTCGAGCGTGTAGTCCACCTGGAACGCAGCGCCTGCATAAAGCGCGTCAAGGCGATCGAGCCACTCGCGCGCCTCGGGCGAGGCCTCGGCCGAGGCCTGCACGGCCAACCCGGTCAGCATCAGGAGAAGAAGTATGATTCGCACCTTCATGAATCTGTCCTTGGGCTTACTTGCCTCGCTTGGGTGATTTCCTGCGCGCTGTAGCCTTCTTCTTCGTGCTCGCTGGCTTGCCGGCGCCGCGCGTGGTGACCTTTCGAGAACTTGTCTTTCGCGCACCGGTCGAACTCGCTTTCCGCCCTGCGACCTTCCGCCCATCGGTCGAACTGGCCTTCCTCCCAGCGAGCTTCTTTCCGCCAGTCGTTCGCCCACCAGCCGTGCTCGTCTTCCGCCCCGCAACCTTCCGCCCACCAGTAGTCCGCCCGCCAGCCGTCCGTCCCGCACCGCCAGTCCCCCCAGCACCAGCCCTCTCACCACCGGTCCCACTGCTCGCGCGCCCCGGGTCCTTCCCCTTTCGCGCTCCGCCGGACTTCTTCCCGCCGCGCTGTCCGGCCTTCAGCTTCTGCATGATGAACAGGTAGTTGAAGCCGCGGATGAAGAAGTTTCCGTCGGCGGCTGCGTCGTGGTAGTCGGCGCGTTTCAGCGTGCGGTTGTGTCGGGTGACCGCGACGATCTCGACCGGTACGAAGAACTTCCTCAGGATTGAAAACAGTTCGAAGCCGATCGGTTCCAGGGCCTGCCCCTTCTTTGCCGAATCCGTTACATAGAGGGCCATGCAGCGGTCCGGGCGCAGGATTCGGCTCGCTTCGGCGATGATTTTTTCCATCGCAGCGTAGTAGCCGCGGTTTTCGCGTGCATCGAGTTCGCCGATGCATTCCTTTTGGCCCGAGTACTTGATGTGCGTGGAGTAGGGCGGGTCGATGAATACGAAGTCTGCCTTGCCGCTCTCAAGAGGCAGCTTGCGAGCATCGGCCCGGAAGATGTCTTCGCGCGTGGGTTGCAGGTCATAGCCCAGGCCTCGGCGTCCGAGATCGCGCGCGACATCCAGAGTTGTGCCGCCGCCGCACATCGGGTCCACGACGAGCCACTTCTCGAGTGTGTAACGTTTGAGCAGGTTCCAGATCACATAGCTCGGCGTTGCGCCGGTAAAAGAGGTATCGCCCTGGCGCCCCTTGCCTTCGCCGCCGGGGTAGTTCTGGGATGCGTAGTCCCAGAGCGTCGTCGTCATCAGCGGAACCTTGCCGCGTGATGTCCGGTGTTCGCGAGCCATCGTCGATCTCCTGCCGTGCGTGTGGCCGTGCGTGTGGCCGTGCGTGTGGCCGCGCATGAGGCCGCGCAGTGAATTCCGTATACCGGAATGCCCGCGCCGCTGTTGGGAATTGAAGCTTCTCTCACATGGTCTACACTGAACCCGCCCCCGGCGCACTCCCTTGCGTCCTGAGGATTCTCGCCGCGCAACGTCAGGACTCCCCCTGCATGAAGCTCCAGGCCGCTTCGCCGGTGCGGGCCGCACTCCTTTGCGCCCTGCTCGTTCCAGGGCTCAATCCCGCCACGACGCAGGCTGCCAGCCCGGCGGATGCCCAGGCCGCCAGTCAGGCGAGCGGCCAGCCCGACGCCCCCACGAACACCCAGCCCGACGCCCCCGAACCCCCCAACCTCACCCAAACCCCAACTCTCCACCCCACCTACACCACCACGGCCCCGCGCGTCGATGGCCACCTCGATGATGCCGTCTGGCGCGAAGCTGACCTCGCGACCGGTTTCATCCAGCAACGCCCGACCTCCGGTGCGCCGTCGACCGCCGTCACCACAGTCCGCGTCGTCTACACCCCGGACGCGCTCTACATAGGATTCGAATGCGCTGAACCGGTCGAAGTCCTGGCCCGATCCCTTGGTCGCGATGCGGATCTTGCGGACGAGGACCACTTCGCGCTGCTGATCGATACCTTCAATGACAACCAGAATGGCTATGCCTTCAGCATCAATCCCAATGGCACGCGTACCGACTGGCTCGTGCGTTCCGAGGGTGAGCAGCTGAACTTCGACTGGGACGGTATCTGGCAGGCCCAGGCGCGGGTGACGGCCGATGGTTGGCAGGGCGAGATCCGTATCCCCTGGAATACACTGCGTTTTCCACGCGGCGACCGGCTGGACATGGGCCTGAACTTCCGTCGCAATCGGCGCGTGCCGAATGAGCAGAGTTTCTGGGCCCCGGTGCCGCGGCAGTACACGCTCTCGCGCCCGAGCCTGGCCGGCAGCATGGTCGGGCTCACCGGAATCGATCCGGGACGCAACTTGCAGGTGCGGCCCTATGCGCTCGGTCGGGTCGAGCGCGGCGAACTGGGTGATCCCGATGTGTGGGCCGACGATGACTGGGATCCCGATGGCGAGATCGGCCTGGACGTCAAACTGGGCCTGAGCAGCGAACTTACGCTCGATCTCACCGTCAATCCGGACTTCGCGCAGGTCGAGATCGACGACGAACTGGTGAATCTCACGCGCTTCCCGCTGTTTTTCCCGGAGAAGCGGGAATTCTTCCTCGAGAAGGCCAACCTGTTCAGCTTTGGGCCCGGCTACAACCAGCTCTTCTACAGTCGCCGCATCGGTCTGGACGACGTAGGTGAGACACTGCCGATCTACTATGGAGCGCGGCTGACCGGGAAGATCGGTTCGACTGAAATCGGCGCCCTCGACATGGTTCAGGGTGGTGCGCGGGGTGTTCCACAGCGGCGATTCGACGTGGTTCGTCTCAAGCAGGATGTCGGGCGCAGCAGTATTGGCGGGATTTACGCGCGCCGGGGGACCGAAAACAACCTCGAGCCAGTAAACACGAGTTTCGGGATCGATGCCGATCTCTTCCCTACGGATAACCTGCTCGTGAGTGGCTATGCGGCGATGAGCGACGAAGACGGGGCCGGGAAAGATGATCTCACGGCTGGTGCGCGGGCCCGCTGGAGCTCGCCGCTCTTCGTGTTCACCGCGTCACACGAGATCATCGGCAGCGACTATGATCCGGCAATCGGGTTCGTCGAGCGGAACGGTGTGAACCAGACCGGTCTGGGTTGGGAACACACACCCGAACCCAACTGGAAGTGGATACGACGCTTCGAGAACCAGGGTTTTTTCTACTGGATCGATCGTCGGCATCAAGGCTTCGAGTCACGCTACATCCACGTCAATCCGGTGGTGGTGGGACAATCCGAACAGCGCATCGGTGTGTTCTTCGAACAGGACTTCGATCGTCTCTACGACCCCTTTCCGCTGGGTGATCCGACCGACCCGGAGTCCGTCGTATTCCCAACTGGGGACTACACTTACAGCTACTTCGGACTCAATGCGGAGACCGACCCGAGCCAGTGGTGGGCGATTTCTTTCAGGGGCACATTCGGCGAGTTCTTCGATGGCAACCAGACCTTGCTCGACTTCAGCGCGAGATTACAACGCGTGCCGCACTGGACCGTTGCGGCCGAATACGAGCAGGCACGCATCGATCGTGACGGCCCGACGCAGCAACAACAGTTCGAGAGTGATGTGGTACGCCTGCGTCTGGCCTGGGATCTGAACAACGCATTCGGAATCGACCTCTTCACACAGCTCAATACGACCAATGACATCGTCGTTTCACAGCTCCGTGCGCACTATCTCTTCGGCGACGAGAGCGACATTTACTTTGTGGTGACCGACGGGCGCGGTGATTCTTCATTGGACTGGGCAGCGCGCAGTAGTGAGATCACGCTCAAGGTTTCCTATGTGATGCAACTCTGAGATGAGTCCGGAATTGTTCGCAGTGCTTGCACAAACACGTAATTCGTGCAAAAACATTTGTCGTGGACGGTTGAGTTTCCTAGAATAGGCTCCGGTCCACAGAAACATTACGATGTCGCGCACACCCGGAGGTGAACAGGCTGCACCTTGATCCTCCTGCGAGGAGCGCGCCATCGGGAGCGGGGAGACGGAAGCCCTGCACTGCCGGCGATCGCGGAAGCGGTCGCCGGCTTTCTGTAGACCTCTTGACAGCGACAGCGCTCCCGCCTGCAACAGACGTTTGGCCAGCGCCAGCGCCAGACCCGGCGCCACCAGTCATCACCCTCGCTCAGCTCGCACTTGCACAGATCGCCCCCACGGGTTCATTCTGTGCCGCAATCGTGCGCACTGCTTCCTGATCCGGAGCCAGCCCATGGCCCCCTTGCGTTTTCTTCAGCTCAGTGACGTCCACTTCGGCCAGTCGATGCGCGGCGGCCAGTTGCGCCTGCCGACCGACCGGGCCGCGCAACGCGTGCAGGAACGCCGCGACTGTTTCTCGCGCGCCATCAACCTGGTGACCGGGCGCGACCTTGATGGCGTGCTGATCGCTGGCGATCTCTTCGACCAGGAGAGCATCGATACCGACACCCTGCGCTTCGTCATCGACCGGCTGGGCCAGATTGCTCCACGGCCAGTGTTCATTGCGCCGGGAAACCACGATCCCTGGGCCGGCGCGTCAGCCTATGCCCGCCAGGACGCGCAGAACGTGCGTGGCCTGAACTGGCCCGACAACGTCCACATCTTCGCCCACGATGAGTTCCAGACCGTCAGTTGGCCGGGCCGCGAAGATGTGTCGGTCACCGGCTGCGGTGTAGCATTCGACCGACCCAGTGATGAGCGCCGGCTGGGTGCGCGGGTCGCACGCGGCTCGCAGATACACTCGTTGTTGCTCTTCCACGGCAGCCGCGACGACTCCGGTTTCCTGCAGGCCGACAAGTCTACCTATCCCTTCTCCAGTTCGGAGCTGCTGGCCCAGGACTTCAGCTGGGTCGCGCTGGGTCACTACCACACGCGGCAGATCATTCCCGACTCAAGCGGCCGGCCGCGCGCGGCCTACTCGGGTTGCCTTACAGCGAGTGGGCTGGACGAGACCGGGTCGGCTGGTGTGCTGGTGGTGGCGATCGAGGAAGGACGCACGAGTGTCGAGCCCACGCGCCTGGACCCGCGCACCGTGCGCGACATCGAGTGCAACCTGACCGGGGCGGCCTTCACGGAGGCCGCGCAGGAGCGCCTCGAACGGGCCCTGAAAGACTGCTCGAAAGAAGATCTCGTGCGCGTGCGCCTGACCGGGCGGCGTGCGTCAGGGCTGGACCTGGCCTGGCTCGATCGTTTCGGTGGCGACCGATTCCACATGGTGGTGGACAGCTCGGCCCTGCGCCCGGACCTGGACCTGGAAAACTGGCCCAGCGAGGACGAAGCGCGCACGCTCGAGGAGCGATTCGTGGCCCGGCTCAAGGGTATCGGCCAAGACGGACAAGACGGTACCGACGAAGCGCAGGCACGTCGCGCCATGCTCTACGGCCTGGACGCGTTGCAGCGTACGCGCCTGGACCTGCGCTACGAGGACTGAGAGATGCGCCTCAAGCGACTCGACATCCGTGGCTTCGGCCAACTCAGTGGCATCGTCGATCTGGAAACCGGACCGTCCAGTATCGCCCTGCTGCTGGCCCGCAACGAGGCCGGCAAGTCCACGCTGGCCAGCGCGATCACGGCCGCACTCTTTGGCCTGGACGGCAATCGCACGCGCCACCGCAAGGGCATGACCCCGCTCGAGCGCTTCAAGCCCTGGGGTGGAGGCAACTATGGCCTGGAACTGCTGCTCGACCGGGCGGGGCGTGAGCTGCGCATCACACGCGACTTCGAGCAGGGCACGACCACGGTCCACGACGGCACGCGCGACATCACACAGGAATTCCGGCGCGGCAAGGAAGTCGAGGTCGGAGAACAGCTGACCGGTCTCACACGTGTGCAGTTCGCGCTCAGCGCTTTCGTGCCGCAGGGGCAGATCGTCTGGGACAACCCGTCCGCACTCTCTGAAGCCCTGCAGCGCGCCGCCGATTCACAGGGCGGCGAGAACACCGCGGCCGAGGCCATCGAGGTGCTGCAAAGCGGCCTGGACCAGTACTCCGGACTGATGCTCAAGAGCGGCAAGGTGCAGACGGAGATCAAGCGTTGCCAGGAAGAGGCCACCAAGGCGCGCGCACAGCTGGATCAACTCGACTCCAGGCGCGCGGAACTCGATCAGCAGATCGACCGGCTGCGTCAGCTCGAGAGCGAGAGCGACGAGGCCAGGATTCGCCGCGACGCCCTGAGGCTGCGACGGGCCGCAACGGATCTCGACTTCGAGCGCGAAGCCCTGGCCGCGGACGACCAGGCGCGCGCGCGCCGCGAAGAACTCGTCCAGACCCTGGCCGCCGATCCAACGCTCGAACGGATTACCGAGACTGTCCGTCGTGACCTGCAGGCGCGCTGGCGTCGGCACGGCATGCTCGAGAGCGACCAGGGCAAGTTCCTGGGCAGTCTGGAATCCGCCCGCACCCGTTGCGCAAAAGCGGAGTCCACGCTCGGCACCGAGGCGCTGCAGCAGGTTCCCACGCGTGAGCAGGTGGACGAGCTCGGGGCCTGGTGCCATGCCTATCGCGACCTGTTGGCCGAGCGGCAGGGCCTGGCTGCCGCGCTCGAAAACGAGCACGCGAAAGTTCGCGCTGCCGGTTTTGATCCCGTGCGTGCGGAGCACCTTGCGACCAGGTTCGGTAAGGTCGACGAGCGCGGTCGCGCCTTCCTGGCCGGCCTGCGCAAGCAGCGCATGGATCTCGACGACCAGGATGAGCGACTGCAGGAACGCAGGGCTGCGGCCAGTGGTGAGCTCACCGAGGTGGAGCAGGATCGCGAGCGTCGGCGCCAGCGCGCGATCGTTCTCCTGTCGGTCGGCAGCGTGCTCGCGGTCGGTGGTTGGCTGGCCACGCGTTTCATTGCCCTGCCTGCCTGGGCCGGGCCCATCCCCGGCGCCTTGATTGCCATCCTTGGCGGCTACCTGGTGATCGGCGTTGCCGGCCATCGCAGTGGCGCGGAGTCAGCCGCGCGCCTGCGCCTGGACGGTCTCGGCGAAGAACGACAACGCCTGGACGAAGCGCGCTACGATTTGCAGGACGAACTCGATGTTCTCGCTGCCGGCATCCACTGCTCGACGGCCGAACTCGAGGAGACCTGGCAGGCCTGGCTGGATCTGCAGCCGCACACCAGTGGACAGGCGGTGCTCAGCGAGCGCCTCGCGCACACCGATCACGAGGAAGCGCGCCTGGCTGCCGGGCTGGAGTCCATCGCGCCACTGCTGGGTCGCAGACCAACGCTCGATGAGATCGACGATCTTTACGAGTCATTCAAGCGGGCGCGCGCCAGCGCTGACGAACTCACGGCGGCCCGAAGCGAATCTGAAACTGCCGAACGGGAGAGCCGGCAGTCGGCCATACAGGTCGAGGAATCCGTGCAGGATCTGCGCGCCCAGCTGCGCGAGCTTGGTGTCGAACTCGAGGACGACACGCCGCTGCAGCAGGCCTTCGATCGCTTCGACGAGCGCATCGGACGCGCGGTGGATATGGCCCGGATCCGCGAGGCCGAGCTGCCACAGCTCGAGCGTCAGCTGGCCGACCCGCAGCAGCGCGCGCGCCGCGAATTGCGCGTGACCGAGCTGACCGATTATGTGCAGACCACACGGTCGCACGTCGAGCAGGGGCTCACCGGGCTTGGTGCCGATGGCCAGGCCCAGCTCGCGACGCTCGATGATCCGCTGACCGAAGATCAGCTGAAGTCCGAGCTGGTGCAGCTCGAGGGCGACATCGAGCGCCGCCACGAGGCTTCGACGCGGCAGCTCACCGAGGTGCGCAGTTTCGTCGAACGATATGAGCGTGAAGCACCGGTTCTGCGCGAGCAGATCGAGGAGCTCGAGCGCGCGGCGCGGCGCGCCGGGGACTTTGCCGCTGCAGTGGAGCTGGCGCGGGACACGCTCGACGAGCTGGCGCAGCAGACCCATCAGGTGTGGTCGCGCGAACTCGCCACGCAGACCAACCGGACACTGGCGGCCATGGGCAGCGATATTGGTGAGGTCACCTTCGACGACGACCTGAACCTCTCACTCGTGCAGCGCGGTCGGCGTATTAGTGGCAATGATACGGGGCAGGCACTGTCGACTGGCGCACGCGATCTGCTGCACCTGGCCTGTCGCCTGGCGCTGTCGAACTTTCTCAGCGGCGGCGGGATTGACCTGCCCCTGATCCTCGATGATCCCTTCGCGCACTGCGATGACGCGCGCACCATCGATGGCATGACCGTGCTCCTGGATTCGATCGCGCCTGCGCACCAGGTCATCCTGCTGGCCTGTCAGCGCAGTCGTTATGACTGGGTGCGTGAGCGTATTGAAGGCTCCGGGCGCATCCGTCCCCTGATCCTGGAGAACGGGGCATGACTTCGCTTCTGACCCTGCATCCGGAGGGCCTCGGTCACCTTGTTGAAGCCGCGGAAGGTGCCTTGCAGAGCGAGCGTGTGCGCGAGGCCGTGGCCAGCATTCGCGAACGGCGCGGGCCAGGCAGTGAATTCCTGGGCTGGCTGGATCTGCCGGCCCCACGCGAGGAGCACCGTCAGCTGATCGAGCAGGCCAGCGCGCTGCGCGAGCAGATCGACACGCTGATCGTCGTGGGTATCGGCGGCAGCTATCTGGGTACACGCGCCGTGCTCGAGGCCACGCAGTGGCGCCGTGAGGATGGCCCACGCGTGCTCTTTGCCGGGCATCACCTCGAGGCGCATGCGCTGCAGGAAGTGGTCGAGGCCGCGGGCGAGGGAGAGGTCGCGATCAACGTGATCTCCAAGAGCGGTACCACGACCGAGCCGGCCATTGCCTTCCGGCTGCTGCGCCAGAAACTCGAGAGCGTTTATGGTCCGGAAAAAGCCGCCCGGCGCATCATCGCGACCACCGATCGCGAGCACGGCGCCCTGCGCACGCTCGCCACGCGCAAGGGCTACAGCAGCTTCGTCGTGCCCGGCGACGTGGGCGGACGCTTCAGCGTGCTCAGTCCGGTTGGGCTCTTCCCACTTGCCGTGGCCGGCTGCAGGATCGATGAGCTGCTCGAAGGTGCACGCATGGAGGCCGAACGTTGCCTCGGCGGCGCACTTCAGGACCTGCCTGCGGTGCGCTATGCCGTGTTGCGCGACCTGGCCCTCGCCGACGGCGCCAGGATCGAGGTGCTGGCCTCCTTCCACCCCTCACTGCACCTGGTCGCCGAGTGGTGGAAGCAGCTCTTTGGCGAGAGCGAGGGCAAGGAGGGTTGCGGCCTCTTCCCCGCCGCCGTCGACTACACCACCGACCTGCATTCGCTCGGGCAGTATCTGCAGGACGGCGCACGCATTCTCATGGAGACGTTCCTGGATGTGGCCTCGCCGCCGCCCGGCCCGGTCGTGCCTGGCAGCGAGGATGACCTCGATGGACTGGACTACCTCGCCGGCCGCGCCATAGGGGAGATCAACCGCGCTGCCCTGCCCGCCGTTCAGGAGGCGCACCGCGCCGGAGGCGTGCCGACGCAGGTGTTAGAATTAGCTGATTGCACCGAAAATAGTCTCGGGGGTTTACTCTTTTTCTTCGAGTTTGCTGTTGCTGTGAGTGGGCGCCTGCTGGCGGTCAATCCCTTTGACCAGCCTGGTGTCGAGGCCTACAAGACGAATCTTTTTCGTCGACTCGGAAAGCCGGGTGCCGGCTGAAGGCCTGAGTGGCGAGGTTCATGCGATCCGGACTCCTGCCTCGCACGCGCCGACCCGGTCGGCCGCGTGACGGACCCATGATCATGCCCTGACGCAGATCTGCGGACTGGGCCAAGTACATGGCAGGATATAAGTTGCGCGATCAGAGACCTTCAATGCACGCGACCCGCACCCGACATCTGTCGGTGCGCTTGGCGGGCGCATTCTGCCTGTTGGTAGCGGGTGGGTTTGCCGTGTGGAGCCTGCTGGTGGCCTCTGCCGGCCTGCAGCTGTGGATCGCCGCAGGATTGCTGATGGCCTGCGCTGCCGCGGGTTACAGCCTGGCCCTTCTCGAGGGCGCGAGGGCTGAACAACCTGTCCCGGCCCCGCGCGCCTCCGGGCGCATCGAAGCAGTACCGCAGACCGATGATGACCCGCCGGCAACCGACTTCCTGGCCCAGGTCAGCCGCGAGTTGCGCAGCCCGATGCAGGACATTCTCGGCATCAGCGACCAACTGCGCGAGTCCGACCTCGATGGCCAGCAGTCTGGCCAGGTCGCGGGTATCCACCGCAGCGCCACGGCGCTCGTCGATGTGATCGACCGAATCGTCGACTACTCGCGCCTCGAGGCCGACGCGATCCAACTCAACCGCGAGCCTTTCGCTCCACGCCAGCTGGTCGAGGACGCGCTCGAGCTCGTTTCACCCAATGCGCATCGCAAGGGCCTGATCCTCTCGGGCTGCGTGGACCCGGGCGTGCCGCTCGGGATCGTAGGCGACGAGATGCGCCTGCAGCAGGTGCTCGTGAACCTGCTCGCCAACGCTGTCAAGTTCACCGACTCCGGTGAGATCACCGTCACTGCCAGGCTCGCGGCCAGCCCGGATGGCGCGGCCATGCTTGAGTTCGAAGTCGTCGACACCGGCATAGGTATCGCCGCCTCACAGCAGGCGGCGGTCTTCAGCAATGACGGGGGTTCAGCACTCGGTGCCAGCGGCATGGGCCTGGCCATTGCGCAGCGACTCGTACAGATGCACGACGGCCAGATTGGCCTCGACAGCGATCGGGGTGAAGGTAGCCGTTTCTGGTTCCGGATTCCGGTCCAGGAGGCTCAGCTGGAGCAAGCCTGGACCGTGGACTCGAGTCTGCTCGGCTGCAGGATGCTCGTTTGCTCTGAACACAGGCCCAGCCGCGGCGTGCTCTCGCAGCACCTTGGCAGCTTCGCCGTGGTGAACTCTGTCGCCAGCAGCGCTGCGGGAATCATCGAGGGGCTGCGCACGGCGCATGCCTCGGGAGACCCCTTCGCAGTTACCATCCTTGATGCCGATTGCCTGGATCAGCCGGTCGAGGAGATCCTGGACAGGATGGCTCGCGACCCCCAACTGGCCACCAGTCGCGTGTTGATCGTACACGGAGTCGAGAAAGACGCCGGCAAAGGCGATCACGGTTGCGTGCGCATGCCGAACCCGGTGCGTCGCAAACTTCTGCATGACCGCCTGCTTGAGGCCCTGCGGCAGAACCCGCGGCCGAGGGTGCCCCAGCGGCGGAGCAGCGGTACTGTCGAACCCGCAACCCGCGACAGCGGGCGCACATCAGCGTCGGCCCGTACCGCCCCGCACCCGGCACCATCGAGTAGCGCGAGTCGACCCGTCGCAGCGGATAGTGGCAACCGACCGATAGCTGACAAGGCCAGGCACGGTCACGTACTCCTGGTCGACGACAACATCGTCAACCGGCGCGTTGCCGATCTGATGTTGAGCAAGGCCGGCTACGAGGTCACCACAGCCATAGATGGCGAGAACGCCATCACCATACTCCAGGCTGGTGAGTTCGATCTCATCCTCATGGACGTGCATATGCCGCGGCTGGATGGGCTGGCGGCGACCGGGCGCATCCGCGAGATCGACGGCGAGCGCTCGCAGATCCCGATCATCGCCATGACGGCCAGTGCCATGTACGGCGATGCGGAGCGCTGCATCCAGGCTGGCATGGACTACTACGTGGCGAAGCCGGTCAAGGCGCAGGTACTGATCGCCGCTGTCGAAAAATGGATTGGCCGCAAGCACGGCGACATCAGCGAGTCCCAGATGGTGCCGATTTACCGGGCGCCCAATGCAGGAGAGTCGCTCGACGAAAAGATCCTCGACGAACTGCGATCCTACGCCGGAGACGAGCCCGGATTGCTGGCCGAACTCGGCCAGGCCTTCATCGAGGGCGCGGCGCGTCGCATCGGTGACCTCTACCGCGGCCAGCGGGAGGGCAACGTGGACCTGATGCTCGAGGCCGCGCACACGCTCAAGGGCAGCGCCGGCACGCTCGGCGCCACACAACTCCAGGAAATGAGTCGGGAGTTGGAGGACATGGTGCGGGAGCACGGAACCGGCCACGGCACCGCCGATCTCGACAGGATCGCGGCAGAGCTGGACCGTGTGCACGCCGCACTGGACCGCGCCCTCGGCGCACGCCTCTGATTCCCAGGGCGCGCGGGGTCGAGTCCTCGTCTCCCCTGCGCGCTGATCTTCGCAGGCCGGGGCTGGCCAGCAACCTGGCGTGGCGGTATGAAGGTCTCTGCAGACCCTCCACCGCCGGGAACTCCCGATGACCAACACACAACTTCGCGCCGCCGCCCGTGCCTGGCTTCAAGACGACCCCGATCCTGTTACCCGCGCCGAGCTGCAGTCCACACTCGAGGCTGACGACCTGCACTCGCTGCGCGAGGGATTCGCCGCGCGTTTGCAGTTCGGCACCGCCGGATTACGCGGCGTGCTCGGGCCGGGCCCGGGGCGGATGAACCGCAAGCTGGTGCGCGAGGTCACGCGTGGCGTGGCTGACGCATTGCTGGCGCGCGATCCGGCGATTCGCGAGCGCGGGGTCGTGGTCGGTGCCGATGCACGCCGCCTCTCGCCAGAGTTGGCTGAAGATACTGCGCGCGTCTTTGCCGGCGCCGGGATCCGCGTGCACCGCTTCGTGTCGCCCGCGGCCACCCCGGTCATTGCCTGGCTGCAGAAGGAACTCGGCGCGGGCGCGGCCGTGATCGTGACGGCCAGCCACAATCCGCCCGAATACAACGGCTATAAAGTCTATGTAGACGGCGCGGCGCAGATCATCCCGCCGCTGGATCGCGAGATCTCGGCAGCCATTGATGCGGTCGGCGCATTCGAGATGCCTGAAGACAGCAGCCTGATCGAAGACATCGACGAGCACATCCTGCAGCGCTACTACGACGAGGTCCTCGCGCAGCGTCGTCACCCCGAGGCCGATGTCTCCAAGCTACATGTAGTCGCCACGCCATTGCATGGCGTGGGTGGACGCTACCTGGATGAACTGTTCACGCGTGCCGGCTACGAGCACTTCGAGCTGGTGCGGGGCCAGTCCGAGCCCGATGGCGAGTTTCCGACCGTGCGCTTCCCGAATCCCGAAGAGCCCGGCGCACTGGACATGGCCATGCAGCAGGCGCAGGGCGCCGACCTGATCCTGGCCAACGACCCCGACGCCGACCGGCTCGCCGTGGCCCTGCCGGACGGCGACGGCTTCCATGCGCTCAGTGGCAACGAGATCGGTTGCCTGCTCGCGCACTGGTTGATGACCGAGGGCGAGTCACCGGAGCATCCGCTCCTTATGACCACCATCGTCAGCTCGCGCATGCTTTCGCGTATGGCCGAAGACCTTGGCGCCCATTACGACGAGACCCTGACCGGGTTCAAGTGGATCGCCCACCGGGCGCGCGCACTCCGCGAACAGAACGGCTGGTCGCTCGTCCTCGGCTACGAGGAAGCACTCGGCTATACGGTCGGCGAGACCGTTGCCGACAAGGACGGGATCAGCGCGGCACTGCTCTTCGCCGAGATGGCGGCCGTGCTCAAGGCGCGCGGTGAGACCGTCGCCGCACGGCTGGACATGCTCTACGCGAAGTACGGCCTGCATCGCAGCCTGCAGCACTCGCTCGTACGGCCCGGCAGCGAGGGGGTGGCGCAGATCAGTGCCATCATGCAGCGCCTGCGCGCCGCACCACCGGAGTCCGTGGCCGGCACCGCGATCCTGCGGCATCTGGACTGGACTGAGGGGCTGGATGGACTGCCGACGAGCAACGTGCTCGGCATGGAACTCGAAGATGGTGGCAGAATCCTCGTGCGTCCGAGCGGCACCGAGCCCAAGATCAAGTTCTACCTGGAGATCGTGACCGTTACCGGCGACGACATCGACGTGGCTCGCGCCGCCGCCGATGTACAACTCTGTGCGTTGCGTGATGATCTCCTGCAACTCTGCGGGGTCTGAACAAGTGGCTGAATTCCTGGACATGCCGGGTGCACCGATCGATGACGCCGATGCCGTCGTGCTCTCCTTTCCCTGGGAAGGCACCGTGAGTTTCGGGAGCGGCACCGCACAGGGTCCGGCCGCGATCCTCAACGCTGGGCCGCACCTGGAGACCTTCGACGAAGAGCTCGAGTTCGAGTTCGAGGGCAACGTTCGGATCTGCACACTCGATGCGCTCGAAGTTCAGCCCGGTGAAGAGTCCGCGTCCTATCTTGCTCGCGTAAGCGAGAGCTGCGCCGTGCCCGGCCTGCAGAAAGTGTTCCCCCTGGCCCTGGGTGGCGAGCACTCGATCTCCAGCGCGGTCATGGCCGGCCTGGGCAGGGACTGGAGCCGTGTGACCGTCGTGCACATCGACGCCCATGCCGATCTGCGCGACGAGTACGGCGGCAACCCGCATAATCATGCCTGCGCATTGCGGCGCGTCCTGGACCTGGGCATAGCCAGGCTGATCTCGATCGGCATTCGCAGCTGCACAGCCGAAGAGTTCGCGCTGGCCCGTGATGATGACCGCATCGAAACCTTCTACGCGCACGAGTTGCAGCAGGAAGAGCGGTGGCGGCATTTGCTCGAGCAACTGCGCGCCCTCACCGGTGAGGTTTACCTGACCATCGACATCGACGGCCTGGATTGCACGCTCTGTCCGGGCACCGGAACACCGCAGCCGGGTGGCCTGTCCTGGGAGCAGGCATTGGCGATCCTGCGCGCGACAATGCGCGAGAGCGCGGCCACCATCGTTGGTGCCGATATCGTCGAGGCCGCGCCGATGCAGCAGTCGCAGGTCAACGAAATGGTCGCGGCCAAGCTGGGCTTCAAGATCCTCGGCTACCGCTTCGCCCCGCGAAAGGCAGATCGCTGATGCGCCGCGCGGGCGCTGATCCGCGCGGTTGGGCCTGAATGGGCTGATCGAGCTGGGCCTGCGCCAATCCTGTGATTCACCCCTGTGCGCTCTCCTCCGCGTCACTACTATGCCTCGCGAAAGCTATTCCCGGCCCGTGTGGCTTCTGGAGGTTCTACCGTGCGCACCATCGCTTCGCTCCTCTTGCTCCTTGCCTTCGCTGGCTGTCAGAGCAACGGCGACACCGACTCCACCGCGTCCGCGACGGTATCCGCCGCGCGCGATGCCGCTGCCCCCGCCGCGGAGGCCGCTGGCACATTCACGGGCGAGGTCATCGAGACGATGAACGCCGGTGGCTACACTTATGTGCAGGTCGACACCGGTTCAGAGACAATCTGGGCTGCGGGTCCGCAGCAGAGTATGGCCACGGGTACCCGTGTCGAAATCTCCAAAGCCATGCCGATGCGTGGATTCCGTAGCGAGACGCTCGAGCAGACTTTCGACGTGCTCTATTTTGTCGGCGCTTTTGAGCCGGAGGGCGAGCACGGGCACGCCGAAGCCGGCGGCGATCCGCACGGTGGCTCCATGATGGGCGGGCAGGCCAGCCCGACTGCCGCGACCGATGCGCCGATCGATCTCGGGGGCATCGCCCCGGCCGGCCAGACCGTTGCGGCCGTGCATGCCAACAAGGCCGACCTGGCCGGGCAGACGATCCGCGTCAGGGGCAAGGTCGTCAAGGCGCTCAGCGGGATCATGGGATCCAACTGGCTGCACATCCAGGACGGCACGGGTGAGGCCGGCAGCAACGATCTTACCGTGACGACTTCGGAAATGGTCGAGGTGGGTTCGACCGTCGTGGTCGAAGGTGTGCTGTCCGTCGACCGTGATTTTGGCGCGGGCTACAAGTACACGGTGATCATCGAGAACGCAGATGTGACCGTGGAGTAGCGTCCTCTCGGGCGCGCGGAATCACGCATGAAAAGAAGACCGCCCCGGCATCTCGCCGGGGCGGTCTCTGTTTACTGACTGCACTGGTGGTCGTGCGGCCTAGAATTCCATCTGGGCCGACGTGACCTGCACCCGCACCTCCGGCGGCTGCTTCTTGCGGTCGATCGACACGACCTGCACGGCGATCTCCTGACCAACCTCGTAGAACTCCGAGGCATCGGGCACGAAGCCCCTGTTCATGTCCTTGACGTGCAACAGCGTCTTCGCGTGCTGGTGCAGATCGAGGAATGCCCCGTAGCGCTTCACAGTCTGCACCTTGCAGCGGACGACCTCGCCCTCCAGCGGTAGATCAACGTCCTCGGGGTCGGGGACCGGTGGTGGCATCTGGCCGGGGCTCTGGTTGAAGCCCGAGTCGTCCTCGTCGTATTCCTCGTACTCGTCCTCGAACTCGTCTTCGTCCTCGTACTCCTCGTCATCGTATTCTTCGTCGTCGTCGTACTCCTCGTCACCCGCGGGGAGCGACTCTGCCGCTGCGGGCACCGACTCGGTCTCGGCGGGCTGGGCCGCTTCGATGACCACAGGCTCGGCCTCGGGCGCGCGCTTGCCGCTCTCGATCTCCTCGCGCAGATCGCTGAGGTCCTCGTAGTTGACCCCGACGGCGTTGCGCAGCTCGATGGCCACGTTCTGGTCCGTAGCCATGACCACGACGCGCTTGCCACGCGCCTGCAGGGCAGCAATCAGCGGCTCGAATTCGCTGTCGCCGGTGACCAGGATCGCAGTGTCGTACTGGTCGATGTCGTTTAGCGCATCAATCGACAGCTCGATGTTCAGGCTGCCCTTCAGGTGGCTGGCGCCGGAACTGCGGTCGAAGACCTGCTTGAGGATCTTCTTGCGCACGGCGAAGCCGATCAGCGCCAGGTGATGCAGGAATCGGTTCTGTTCGGGTTCGGGATCGGTGCGGTAGGCCTGGTACCAGCGGGCCGACACGACATCGCGGTCAGTGCCCATGGCCTGCAGGAAACTCGGCCAGTCGATCCACCAACCCAGTGATTCCTTCTGTGCGAAGTAGACATTGGAGCCATCTACATAGATCGCTACGCGTTCTGACATTCGGGTCTCCATTCTGTGCGGACGGGCAAGCCCGACCGGTTGGGCACGACCCGCCAGGATCATGCCGCGTTTCACTCAGGTTCGTTGGCCCCGAGAGCTGGGTACCAACGTGCAAGTGATTCAACATTCGTCCGGAAACACTGCGATACCGTGCGTCAGTGGGAAGCCCCGTTCAGAACGGCAGTAGCACGCTTCCGGATCGCGCTGATGACACACGCTAGACGACTTGAATCGACCCGCAATGGTCCTCCGTAATACGGCCAACAATGGATGCAGTGGCCGCACCGTCTCGCCGTAGGGCCTCAACTATTGTATCAGCTTGTTCTGCCCCAATGGTGAAAACGAGGGGCCCCGCGGTCTGTGGATCCGAAAGTATTCCAAAATCCACTGTGTCGAGATTGCGTTTCGTTGACACCTTCTGGCCGGCGTGCTGCAGGTTGGCCTGCGCACCACCGCAGGTGTGGCCGGCCCGCAACGCCTCGCGCGCACCTTCGAGCACCGGGATGGCATCGAAGTCGAGCTCGATGCCGACACCGCTGGCGCGCGCGATCTCCAGCAGATGGCCGGCCAGGCCAAAGCCAGTGACATCGGTCGCACAACGCACGCCAGCCTCGAGGGCGATCTCGCTGGCGCTGCGGTTGGAGCGAAGCATGTTCGAGACGAGTCCCTTGTAACGTGCGTCGGACTCGTCGAACTCACCCTTCTTGAAGGCGGTCGCCAGGGCTGAGCTTCCGATGGGCCTGGAAAGCACCAGCAACTCGCCGGCCCGCGCCGCCGACTTGCGCAGGATGCGATCGGGGTGCACCTCGCCGATCACGGCCAGGCCGAATTTGACTTCCGGGTCCTTGATCGTGTGTCCGCCCAGGATCGGGGCCGAGGCGGCGAGGGCGGTCTCGGCGGCGCCAGCCAGAATGTCGCCCATCACCTCGACCGGCAGTTGCGCGTTGAAGCAGGCCACGCTCAACGACAGCAGTGGCCGTGCTCCCATCGCATAGATGTCGCTGATCGAATTGGTTGCCGCTATGCGCCCGAAAGTCACCGGGTCGTCGACGATGGGCGTGATCACGTCGACCGTGGCCACGAGCGCGCGATCGGCGTCGATCTGGTAGACGGCGGCGTCATCGCCGGGATCGAGCCCGACGAGCACACCAGGGTGGCCGTCCACGTGGGGCAGCCGCTCGAGAATGGATTCCAGGACCCCTGGAGCCAGCTTGGCCGCTCAACCAGCGGCGGCGGCGTACTCGGTCAAACGGATGCGCTCATGCCCGGACATGCTCACCCCCTTCGGAGTTCAGAACGTGAAATGATCCTCGAATACGAAGGTATTCTCACCGTCGTGATGTGCCCATTCAAAGCGGTAGTTGTAGGTATTGAAGTTGAAGTGCGCGCCGGCGCCAAAGGAGTTTGCGAGCTTCTGGTCGGATAGATGCTCGTCGTGCTCCCAGGCCGCGCCCCAGTCGGAGAAGGCGTGCAGGCCGAGGCCGATCGAGCGCCCGGCCCGTAGCGGGACCACGAAGAGCGGGCGGCGGATCTCCAGGCTGGCACGGATGTGCTCATCACCGCGGCGGCTGGCGAAGGGGACACCACGCAGGTCGTCGGGGCCGCCGAAATAGCTGCGCTCGTACCATGGCAGCGGGTCGGACGCGAAGCGACGCGTTACGTAGCCACCGATCGTATGGATCCAGGGCAGGGGCACGAAGGTGGCCAGCGAGAGGTCTACGGTCGACCAGTCGTTGAAGTCGCCATTGGGCGCAGCGTAAACGAAGTCGACCGCCGCATCGACACCGCGGCCGGGATAGAATTCGGAGTCGCGATTGTCGTAGCCGATCGAGGCCAGCAGTGCCGGTTCGTCGACCTTGACGCGCGGTTGGCCATTGCCGATCTGCGGGCCGAAGGTATTCGAGTCGGGGAAGGCGGGGATGTCGTCCAGCTCGCTGTGGCGCCAGCGGCCTGCGAGCGAGAGTTTCATGTCTCCGAACTCGCGCCACAGCCCACCTTCCACGGCGAACTCACTGTTCGTGGCATCAGGCGCTGGATCGTAGACCCACTGGTGCGCGAAGGCGCCCACCTCGACGCGCACGCCCAGCTTCGCCGCACCGAGTATCCAGGGGTTGGCCCAGCGCAGGCGAGCCCGACGCAGTGCCCAGGCGTCCAGCTGCAGCTCGAGTTCATCGGCGCGACCGAGCAGGTTCACTGCGCCCAGGCGGACGTCGCCGTACCAGCGCGGTTCCAGTCGCCGCGAGTACTCCAGACCGAGCTGCCAGCGAAGGATGTCTTCCTCGACCACGTTGATCAGCAGTTCGACCTCACCGGGTCGCGGTCGATCGGTCTCGATCTCGATGTAGGCGATGAAGGGCAGCTGTTCCAGACGTGCCCAGGCGTCGTTGACCGCGGCGGCGTCGTAGTCGTCGCCGGCTGACATGCCGAGCTCGCGTTCGAGCACATAGAGCTTCGTGCGCTCGTAGCCTTCGAACTGGATCGACTTGATGACCCTTCGTCCCTGGTTCTGCAGGAACGGGTTCTGTGCCACGGCATGGGCCGGGGCAAGTACAGTGGCGAGCAGAATCAGCGCCGGAAGAAATCGCAGCATGGTCTTGTGTCCGGGGTGTCGGGTCTCATGCCGGAGGGGTCTGCCGGCGCGGGTCGCCGTCGGCGCGGAGTCTACCCGCCGCCGCGGGGACTGGCCACCCCGGCCCCGATCAGAGCCGGTTGCCCAGTGATGGCGAGTCGTCGCGCCACGGGTGGCGCCGGGCGCGGAGCACCTGGTTGCGACGCGCGATGTCCTCGCCGAGACGGCGCAGCCGGCGATAGACCGGCGCTGCGTTGTCCTTCAGCCACAGGTTGATATTGCGCGGTCCGCTGATCTGTTGCATGCGGCGGGCGGTTTCTTCGACGGCCTTGAGGATCGTCGCATCACACTCGCCCAAGGCGGTGTGGCGCCGGCCGTGCGGCCCGAGCGTGCGCGCGCGGTCGAGGTCGTTGAGCTGGTTGATCACGGCGCTCACCTTTCCGATCAACGCGTCGAGCGTGTGCACTTCGCGCGATGTCAGTGGTGAAGGCGGTTGCTCGATAATCTCCAGGAGCTGGTCGCCCCAGGACTTGGCGAGCAGCGCGAGGGCCACGCGATAGGCGTCCTCGCTGCAGCGGATGGCCTCGGGATCGGTGTAGGTGTCGTAGTCCGGTACGCACCCGAAGATCTCTATGAGGTTCTTGCTGACGACGTCAGCGCTGGAAGACATGGGTAACTCCGCAGGATCTGGATCCGGGCAACAACGAGGCCTGAGGGGCCACGGCGCGTGCCAACCAGACGGCAAAAAGGAGGCCATATGCACGCAGGCCCGCACCTTGGTGCGGGCCTGCGTCCGATCCGTCCTGCCCGCAGGTCCCGTCGCAAACCTGGATGCGGAGAGGGCCTGTCGAAGGGAAGGAGCAGTACTGCCTCGTTCCTACTCGTTACTTCTCGCTGTTACTCGACGTTGATCCGGCGCGGCAAAGCCTGCTCGGCCTTGGGCAGCGTCAGCTCCAGAACGCCGTCATTGAGGCTGGCCTTGATCGACCCGGTCTGCACCGAATCGCCGAGCGAGAAGCGCCGCACGAAGCGTGCATCACGCTTGCGTTCGCGGTGCAGGACCTGCACGTCGTCTTTGGCTTCAGTCTTGCGCTCGGCCTCGATCAGGAGCGTGTCGTTCTCGACTTCGATCTTGAGATCCTCACGCTTGATGCCAGGCAGATCCATGCGGACCCGGTAGGCGTCGTCGGTCTCCTCGATGTCAGCGCGAGGGCGCAGCGTGCTGCTCGAATCGCCGGTCGAATGGCCATACGACTGGCCATACGGCTGGCCATACGACTGGCCAGTCACGGGGCGGCAACTGGAGCCCCAGAGCTGGCCGAAGAGGGTGTCCATGTCATGTGTACGGGTGATCAGGCTGGTCATGGTTGTGTCTCCTTGCTGGATGAACAGGTTGGGTGAGCTGGTGGCGGGGTTTCGCGGACCTCGTCTCACCCATTGCCTTACCAAGTGCGGTGCCACCAATCCGGGCTTGACGCGGAGGCTTCCAACCAGTTGAATTCAAATAGTTTGCGTTGCTTCATCCGCGAGCCGCGGCGCGAGCTGCCCTGACAACCTCAAGCCGCAGGCGCGTAAGTAGTGCCATAATGGCAGCTCCACTACCCAAATTTCTGCCAGATATGTCAGTACGCTGGCAGGGCTGCAGGACGGGTCTCGGCATCCGGCTCGTTTTGGCGTGCGTGGTGTGCGTGGCGTGGGTGGCGTGTGTGGCGTGTTTGGCGTGCGTCGTTTCGCCCGTGCCGGCTTTTGCTGGCCCCATAATCCGCGATATCCGGATCGATCGCGATCCGGTCTTCACCGAGGCTGATCGCCACGCCGTGCCCTGGTTGCCGCTGGGGTTGGTCAACAAACTGCACGTGGACACCCGCCTGCGCGTGATCCGGCGCGAGCTGCTCTTCGAGTCCGGACAGGAGCTCGATCAGGACCTGCTGGACGAGAGCGCGCGCAAGCTGCGCAATCTGGGCGTCTTCGCCGACGCCGAAATCCTCACGACCGCAGCGCCCGGGGATTCAGTCGATGTCGTCGTGCGCACGCGTGAACTCTGGACCACAGCCGTCAACGTGGCCTACGACCGTTTCGAGGATGACACGCTGTGGACGGTGGAGCTGCGCGAGAAGAACTTCCTGGGCACGGCCAAGGGTTTCGAGCTCGCGCGCCGTGCCAATCCCGATCGCGACACCTGGGTGGTCGGCGTGAGCGATCGCCAGATGATCGACGGTACCTGGGACGGGCGGCTGCGCTGGGCCAACTCCAGTGACGGGTCTGCGATCCAGTGGAGTCTCAGACGCGACTATGTCCAGCTTACCGGCAACTGGACCGTGCGCATGGGCTACAGGGACGCACAGGTTGCGCCGCGCTACTACGTGGCCGAAGACCTCTACGTGCGCCCGGATGCGCGTCGTACCGCGGCCGGCTTCGAGTACGGACATCGCCTGTCAGTGAGCAAGGAAGGTGTGTGGCGCACCATCGCGGGCGTGGAGTTCGAGTACCAGAACTTCATGAACCAGGGCCCGCTGAATCTGTACACACCATCTGAAGAGCTGCCGGTCAGCGTGGACTTCCCCCAGGACGTTCCCGAGGACCGGCGCTGGAATACGCCCTACGTGGGCATCGAACGCAAGACCCGCCGATTCGTCGACCTGCGCTACCTCAATGCGATGGGCACACGCGAAGATCTGGCGCTGGGCCCGGAGCTCACGCTGCGGGCGGGGTGGACCGCACGATGGCTCGGCAGCTCGACCTCCGGATTCTGGTACACCTTTGGCCACGTCTGGAAGTCGCGCCTCTCGCGCACGTGGTTGCAGTCGGTCCGCCTGAACAGTCGTGGGCTCTTTGGTGGAAATGATGGCCAGAACCTGCGGATTGTCGGCAGCATTGCCCAGTACCACCAGCCACATCAGTGGATCACCATGGCCTGGGGAGTGAAGGCCGGCATCGCCAAGGAAATCGACCGCAGCGATGTCTATCATCTCGGCCTGAACTCGGGGCTGCGCGCCGCGCGCTACCGGGAGCTGGCCGGCGACCGCCTGCTACGTGGCAACGCCGAGCTGCGTCTGATCCGTACCTCGGGCATGTTGAGGGTCCTCACACCCGGCGTGGTGGCCTTCACCGATTTCGGTACGGCGTGGTTCGAGGATTCCCGCGACTTTACATGGAGCCAGGTCCGTGGTGCCTATGGGGTGGGATTGCGCCTGGCTTTCCACAGGGCATCCGCCGACGTGCCAATCCGGATTGATCTGGCCTGGCCAATGTTCTACCCGACCGAACAGCCGAGCCCGGTGATCAGCATCGGGACCGGCCAGATCTTCTGAGCAGGTAGCCTGACAGGTAGCCTGACAGGTGCCTGACAGGTACCCCGAGTGGAGACGCCCCGTGTCTGAAGGCCGCAGGATCGCCGCCAACAGCTTCTGGCTCGGCCTGGCTTTCGGTGGGTCGAAGTTTTTCACGATCATCCTCAATGCGATTGCCGGACGTGTGCTCGGGCCGGCCGGCTTCGGGCTGCTCGGCATTGCCAGTGCGCTGGCCGAGGTCGGCAAACTGGTCAGCGGCGCGGGCCTGGACTTCCTCGTAGCGCGCGAGGTGGCCAGCGAGCCTGCGCGCGCGCCGCGCCTCTCGCATGACGTGGCGCTGATCAAACTGCTCAACGCGGCTGGCGTGTACATCCTGCTCGCCCTGCTGGTGGCCACGCTGGACTACCCGCCGGTGCTGCTGCCGTTGGTGCTGATCCTCGGCAGCGCCCTGTTCATTGAAAACCTCAGCGACCTGCTGGACGCCGTCTTCCAGGGCCTGCAGAGGATGCGTGTGACCACCGTCGCGTTCCTGGTCAGCGGCCTGGTGTTGCTGGGTACGGGCAGCGCGGCCTTGCTCTCGGGCCTGGGGCTGCGCGCCTACGCGATGTGTTTCGTCATCGGTTTCCTTGTGCGCTTCGTGGTGATGTTCATTGCGGCGCGTCGGGCCGGCCTGATCGAGCTCGGATGGCGCGGCATCGATCGTGTGGAGAGCAGGCGGCTGGTGCTGGCCTCGCTGCCCCTGCTCGCGTCGACGGGGCTGGCCCTGATCTTCCATCGTATGGATCTGCTGATGCTCGGCACGCTCGAGACGACAGCGGCGGTGGGGCTCTACACTGCAGCGGTACGGGTCATCGATTCGGTCGTACTGGTGCCGCGCGTGTTGGGGACCGCGCTCTATCCCGCCCTGCGCAAGAGCCTGCAGGAAGATCCGGTAAGGGCGCGCGCCCTGCTCACCGAGAGCAGCCGGATCACGCTCACGGTTTGCTCGGGCATCGCCGTCCTGGTGTGGGTGCTGGCACCGTGGGCATTGAGTGTGACGCCGGGTCCGGAATTCGTTGCCGCTGCGGATGTGTTGCGGCTGCTCAGCTTCGGCATCGTGCTGCAGGGGCTGGCCCACGTCGTGGCGCGCCTGCTGCTGGCCATCGATGCCGAACGCGACTTCCTGGGTGCGGTGAGTGTTGCCCTGGTCCTGAATTTCGCGCTCAATCTCTACCTGATCCCACGCTACGGAATCCTCGGCGCGGCCTGGGCCACATTGTTGGCCAATGGCGTGAGCGGCTCGCTCTATCTGCTGGCGGCCTGGCGGCGCGGCCATGCTCTGGCCTGGCGGGCGGGGATCGGCGGACCGCTGCTGGCCCTGGCCGTTGGCGCGGCCGTGTCCGTTCCCGTGGACTGGCCGCTGCCTGCGGGCCTGCGGCTGGTGCTGGCCTGGGCGCTGGTGTTGGTGCTCAGTGGTGGCCTTCGACTCACGGACCTGTCCCGCCTGGTCGACCTGCTACGTCGCCGGCCTAGTGGAACCAGCCAGTGATGCGGTCCCACAGGCTGAGCTTGCGACGCACGTGCAACTCGACCGGGTCAGCATAGGGCTTGGGCCAGGCATCAGCGTCGTTGCAGAGCTCGACAGTCAGCCCGAAACGCAAGTTGGGTGCGGGGCTGAGGCGGACCTCATTGATACCCGGCTGAATGCGCAGAGGAATACGCGCGATGATCACCGGCGCGAGGCCCTTCTGCTGCACGCAGTCGCGATTGAACTCGACAGTGATGCCATCGCCCACCAGTACGCCCGACTGCTTGAGGTTCGAGCGTGGCTTCCACACGATCGGCCCGGCGAGTTCAACGCCACCGGGCAGCTTCATGCTCATCGCCATGCCACTGAACACGCGTGTGGAGTCGCCGGTCAGGCCGAGCCAGGCATTGAATTCCACTGCATCTTTCGGGATCTGCAGTTCGGTCGATGAACCACTCTCGTCCGCATACAGTCCGACCGTGTAATGCCCGGGAACGTCGAAGCGGCTATAGGTCGTCGCGGGTTCTTTCTCTTCTTCCTCGGGCTCGATGAGCTGGCCGAAGGCAGGTATGGCCGCGGCGGCCAGGGCCAGGATCAGCAGGAGGCGTAGCATAGGGTTCATGGCGATTCCGGAGCGGGCTTTGGGGAGGACAGATCGAGCCATCGACGCGTCATGGTGGCGCCGTCCGGCTCCCGCCGCAAGCGTGTGATCAGGGCGTCGAGGTCTTCCTGAAGGTCGCAATCATACCATGCGTGGACTTCGGCTCTCTTCAACCCCGAGCTGTCGGCCCGGTTCCGCAGGGCATCACCCGTATCCGGGGACGACCAGGGCAGCGCGTCGAAGAAGCCCGGGTGATGGCGATCCAGGCCGATGCACCACACGCCACCGTCGCCAGCGGCACCGAGCACCACTTCGGCTCCCTCGGCCAGCGCCTGCAGGGCTGAGTGGAGGTAGGTGGCGGGCAGGTCGGGGCTGTCACTGCCGAGTATCAGCATCGGGCAGGGACCCGTCTGGAAGGCCCCGTCCAGCCGCATGCCCAGGTCGCCGTCGCTCTGCGGGACCTCACTCATGCGTTGTGTCGGCCAGTCCAGGCCGGCCCAACCCGAGGGCGCGGCTCCGGCGTGGAAGATCCGGCAGTGGCCAGCGGCCGAGTTCAGTGCGAGAGTCAGGCTGTCGACGACGAAGGCCTTGTAGAGCGCGGCCGCCTGCGTGTCACCGATGCTGCGGGCCAGGCGCGTCTTGACCATGCCTGGCAGCGCTTCTTTCACGAACAACCCCAGCGTGACGCGAGCCAGGGCGTCGGGGGTACTGGTAGATTCCATGTCCCGGACCTCGAATCAGACGAGCGAAGGGCCGGGCGGTACATTCGCACCGGCCGGCTCGGGAGCATGGTACTGCAAGCGACGCCAGCTGGTGCGCGAACTCTCGTCACGTGCCGCCGATCGTCTGCGCAGGCGCGCGCGCACGCGGAAGTTCCAGTTCCGCGATCTGCTCTTCACCAGCGATGCCACAGAGGGCGTGCTGCACATCGTGCTCAGTGGCCGCGTGCGCCTGTCGCGTTTCGATCCCGACGGTGGCGAAACACAGCTGGCGATTCTCGAGCCGGGCGAGGCCTTCCGCGAGCCGCTGCACGGCGAGGTCGAAGCGCTGACCCTGTATGCCGAGGGCCTGGCCGCCGGCGAACTGTTGAGCATTGATCTCACGGCCCTGCGCGAGCTCGTCGGGACGGATGCGCAGAGCTACCAGACACTCGGTGGTGCCCTTGGCTGATCCAGTGGTATGGATAGTCATGCCCGCTCTCGATGAGGAAGCCTCGATCGGCAAGGTGCTGGCGGCCCTGCCCGGGCAGCCACGAGTAGTGGTGTGCGACAACGGCTCCACCGATCGCACCGCGGCCATCGCGCGCGAAGCGGGGGCCACGGTCGTGTTCGAGGCCCGGCGCGGCTACGGGCAGGCCTGCCTGACTGCGCTGGCCGAGGTGCAGCGAGCCGGTGCGCAGCCGGACGACCTGCTCGCCTTCCTGGATGCCGATTTCAGCGACGACCCCACCGAGCTCGACCTGATCCTCGCCCCGCTGCGTGCGCAGAGCGCGGACCTGGTCATTGGGTCGAGGCTGCTCGGCCAGAGCGAATCGGGCGCCCTGCTGCCGCAGGCGCGCTGGGGCAACTGGTTGGCCACGCATTGCATCCGCTGGGTTACCGGCGTTCGGTTCACCGATCTGGGACCCTTTCGCGCGCTGCGCTGGGGCGATCTCAGTGATCTGCAGATGCAGGACCGGGCCTACGGCTGGACAGTCGAGATGCAGCTCAAGGCCGCATCGAAAGGCCTGCGCTGTGTAGAGGTGCCGGTCAGTTACCGTCGGCGCATCGGTCAGAGCAAGATCACGGGTACCTTGCGCGGCACCGTCCTGGCCTCGGTGACGATCCTGTCGATCCTGGGTCGATGGATGCTGCGACGTGTCGCAGGCGGCGCCAGGGGCTGATTCCGCCTTGCCACAGGGGTCGATCGCGACTAGACCTGAGCCGTCGCCGAAGCGCCCCAACCCGTTTCAACCCCGCCGTCAGGCTGCTGCAATGCTCAAAAGACTCGTCGCCTTTGCCACGGTCCTGGTAAGCCTCATCCTGCTCGGGATGGTGGCCGGGCGCTAGGCGCTCAGCCCTTCACCGCCCAGTTGACCTCGGTCCGCCACTGCTCGGGATCCGGTTCCCAGACCGGATCGGTGAGGTAGACCTCCCACGGTACACCGTTGGGCGTCAGACCCTCTTTCATCATGTACACCTGCAGGGCCAGGTAGGCCGTACTGAGTGTATCCAGCTTGCCCATGTGCAGGGTCTGCAGGACTTTGCCGCCGGGCAGGTGCCCGAAACACACCGGATCCTCCGCTATCAGCTCGTCCTCGACGGGGAAGCCGACCAGCAGTCGCCACGGTGTGGGTGGCGGTACCTCGTCGTCGGTGCTGGTGATCTGCGGAACGATGCAGATCGGCGGGCCGGCCGGCGGCACGGCCGTGGCATCGAGCACGCCCCAGATGCTGGTGAGTGACTTCTCGACCTCGAGCGGGAATTCCTCCGGCGAGCAGGTCAGGTCCAGGGCTACGTAGGGCTGCTTGAGCAGCTCCACGACTTCAATCTTGTAGTCCATCCAGGACCCCCGGCTTCGGGCGAGAAGATCGGGCCAGCAGAGTCCGGCCAGTCTAGCAGGCCGCCAGCCGTGGTCAATGCGGCGTGCGGATCAGGAGGGATCGAGCACCTGCAGGGGCTCGCCGCGCTGCACGAGCACGTCGATGCTGGCCAGGATGCCCTGCGCCATGGCCTGCAGGAAGACCTCGGTCACGCCGAAGTCGTCTTCCATGACATCGAAAAAGGTCTCGTGATCGACCCGGAAGGTGACGATGTCCGTGCGCGCCACGGGCCGGTACCAGCGTGGGATCCCGGCCAGTGACTCGACACTGCCCAACGGGTAGCCCGGGCCTGCGGTGAAGGTCTGCCCGTCCGCCAGTTCTGCTTCGACTTCACCGTCGACGATGATGCACATCGTCCCCGAAGCGTCGTCGATTTCCCAGAGGGCTGCCCCGGCTGCCCTGCGCTCCTGTTGCATGCTGGTGGCCATCATTACGCCGGCCTCAAGGCCGACCGCGGCGAAGAGATCACCCTGCCGGATCAGGGTCAGGCGCTCGAGCAGGTCGAGATCGCGGTCGCGCGGGATGGGGATCGACTTCGTCCAGGGTGCGCGCCGGCTGCCGCCGATGACCTTGAGTAGCAGGCGCTGCTGGATACGTGCGAGGTTACGGATCGAGTTCTGCACGACCAGGAAGTCTTCCTCGAGTCCTTCGAGCACGCGCGCCAGGGGCAGACGCAATGCAACCACCTCACCTCTGGCGGCCGCTGTGGCCCGGGGCGTACCTGCGAGCATCGACACGAAGCCGATGGTGTCGCCCGGCCCGGCCTCAAAGCCGCTCTCGGGTGTGCGCTCGACGCGGACCGAGCCGGACACGAGGATATAGAAATGCGGATCAGTGGTCTCCGGCGAGTAGAGGACCTCGCCGTTGTCGAACTGTACTTCCTCTGCTTCGTAGGCCAGGCGCGTGACGGTCGCACTCGACAGCTGCTGTAGCTGCGGCAGCGACCTGAGGTAGAGGATGCGGTCGAAGGGGCTGATCTGCCGTACGGTACTCATGCCAGACTCGCCTGGTCTTCACTGGCGCCATCCAGGATGCGCAGTGTGCGCTCGATGATCGGGGCTTCCAGATCCTGCGCGTGTTCGCGCCGCTCCTGGATCTGTTCGCGGAAGGACTCCAGGCGCAGGCTGGCGATCTGGTAGAGCGCGATGCAGCGCAGTCCCACGCTGCCCTCGCGCAGGAAAGCCGAGAGGATCTCCTCGTAGCTCCACCTTCGCGGTGAATAGTAGGCAGCACCGGCGCGAACCCGCGCGCTATCTGGAAGATCATCCATGTAGGCTTTCAGGGCTGCGTTGAGCGGGGGTGGCACGATGGCCTCCAGCAGTTCGAAGGAACTCGCGCGTGTGCGCTCATCTTCGCTATTGAAGCCGGCATGAATACGGCGGAAGTCTTCCTGCGGGAAGATCAGGCTGAGGATGCGGAACAGGCGTTCGGTCGCGCGACGCTCCTTGTGCAGAAGGGCGTCGACCAGGACCTCGTGCGCGAGCGTGTCCAGATCGGGGTTGGCGCGGGCGGCCGCCTGCATGTGTACGCGCCAGTCGATGACCCGCAGCACGCCGGCCAGTGTACGCTCGACACCACGCCGCAGCAGCGCGCCGTCCAGCGGCAACGATGGATCGCGCGAGCGCAACCCACCCAACGCGCGCAGGATCTTGTAGCGAACCAGGCCGTCATCCATCTCCAGCATGCGGGCGGTGAGCAACTCGCTGGCCCGCACCGCCTCGAAGCGGTGGATGGTGCGTGGCAGGTGGCGGCGGATGTTCTGTGGGCAGTGGCGGTCGCCGAGGTGTTCGTCCAGTCGCAGCAGCGCTTCTTCACCGTGTGCGAGCAGGGCCAGGCGCGCCGGTTCGCGCACCGCGCGGCGCGTTAGCTGGCCGATCAGGACATCAATGAAGCGCGGGTCCCTGACCTTCTCCATGGCCCGAGCGACCAGCAATTCGCTGTCGGTGCCTTTGGTCAGATCGGCGAGGTGCACCAGCAGCCCCGCGTATACGGAATGGGGCTGGTCGATGATCGAGACCAGAAGGGCGTCGAGTTCATCAACGCCGGCGCTGTCGGCAATCGCGCGCAGCGCCTTTTCGGCATCCGCTCCCTCGATCCAGCGCGCGGCGACCAGTGTGGTCAGTGCGGTTGCGCGCACCACGGGCGACGGATCGTCGAGGAATTCACTGAGCTGGCGATTCACATCCGGTCGCAGGTGCGATCGCGCCCTGAGCGCCGCGGCCCGCACATTTGCGCTCTCGTGCGCGGAAAGTCTCTCGACCACGTCGGCGATCTCCTCGTCACCGTCGGCCGAGAACAGGTCGAGTGCGCGCATCACGACGCGTTCGGACGGGTGGTAGAGGATCAGGACCGGGATCAGGCGGACGCGTTCTTTCTCTGCCAGGATGTCCATGGCCGCCAGCACCTCGGCGTCGTTGGTGCTGTTCAGGCGCGAGATCAAAGACTCCAGGGAGGCCAGGTCGAGCTCCGGGAACTCGAAGTCACGCTCGGGGTGGCTGCGGCTCAGCGTGGTGCGAAAGATGTCGAGGTAGTCGCGCCGGATCTCCAGGGCCGTGCGGATCCAGGCCCAGCCCAGGACCAGCAGCAGTGAGGCGATCACCATCTCCCATCCGGGCAGCAGCAGCGCGCCGAGGATCAGTACAGATGCCACGGCCTGACCGCCGCGCTGGCCGAGCACATCGATGAACATCTTCACCTGTTCGCGCAGGTCGCGCGCCAGCGGTACGAACAGTGTCTCGATCGTGGTGCGATGCAGCGAGTAACGCAATGACCCGTCGACGAGCTTCAGCCCCATCACCGGGAAGACGAGCAGCAGCGGCCACAGTGTGTAGAACAACATCACCACGAGTGTGCCCGCGGTGATCAGGAAGGGTGTGAGTCCGAGCACCTGCTCGACCGAAAGCGTGCGCAATAGGCGGCCCACCAGACCCACCTGCACGAGCAGCGAGATCAGGTTCAGGATCAGGTAGGTGGTCGAGAAAAAGACCGCGAGATCGCCGGGTGAGACGAATTCCACGACCACGCTCTTGAAGATGTAATCGACCAGTGTGAGGGCGGTGGCCGAGAGAATCAGCAGGCGGAAGAGGCGACGCAGGTAGGCGTGATTGCGCACCAGCGCCGCACAACGCACCCAGTTCAACGAGTCCGGGGCAGAGATCGCTTCCAGGGGCCTGGCCTGGCGCAATCCCAGCGTGACGACCAGCGCCGAGGCAGTCACGAGCACTGCGGCAGCAATCAGGAAATCGCTGGGCTGCATGAAGTGTGCAAGCATGCGCGCCAGCGCGGAGCCACCGATCGCACCGGCCACACCACCGGCGCCGATTATCGCGAATACCCGCTTGGCCTGCGTAACCGTGAACCGGTCCTGCACCAGCATCCAGAAGCGGGTCATGCACAGCGTCGAGTAGATTCCCGTCCAGATATACAGAGCACCGGAGGTCCACGGTTGGTCGCTGTCCAGCCCCAACCAGAAGACCACGGCCACCGCGGCCGAGAGCAGCATGATCACGCCGAACACGCGGCGGTTGTCGCGGCCGAGCGGGAGACGGGCCTGCACCTGCAGGACGATCGCCGCACCGAGCGCGATACCGAGGTAGGCCCAGGGCAGGCGGGTCGCGGGCAGTGAAGTGAGGAAGAGTGCGTCGCGCGCGGTCTCGAGCACCGCGTGGGCTGCGATCAACAGGAACAAGCCCGCGAAGGCAAAGAGGACCGTGCTGCGTTCCTCGCGCCGGACATTGGCCAGAGGATGGAACATGCGAGCCTGCGAACCTGTTCAAGGGGGGGCGGTAACCAGCTACTCACGATGCGGGTTCTGGTCGGCGCAGTCCAGTCCATGGGGGCAAAAAGGTGGGGCGGGGAGCCCCCTTTTCCCCCCGCCCCGGAGTCCGGCGGTTAAGCCGGACACTCGGTGGAGCGCCTTGCGCTCCAATGTCTTGCCCCGTCATTTGCCTGTCTGACCGGGTAGAGAACTATAGCGAAAAATGTGACCCAGTGCGCGGGTCAAATCTAATTTTTTGTGTCACAAGCAAGAATTGGCGTGGAGTGAGGAAGCATCGCCTAACATTTGATTCTACGTCACGAAGTGTGGCCCTTCATGTGGCCCGTCATGGGAGCCCTCACGGGCCGGTCGAACTCAGCGCCACAGACGGCGCAGCCATGGTGCGCGGCGCAGGGGCACGGTGGCCATGGGGTCGCCAATGAGCACGAGGGCGGCTGCTGCCTGAATTCTGATCGGGTCTGTTTCGTCAGCCGCCAGATCGCGTTGTGCTTCGACCAGTGCTTGCCCGCAAGTGAGGCCGCGTGCGAGCCCATCACAAAAGGAACGCGCCAGCCCGGCGAGCCTGGTCTCGGAGATTGCACGTGAACTGACCAGCACGCAGGCCGGACCGATGCCGCCGCTGGCCAGTGTCACCGGGCTGAGGCTCGGTGACGCGCCTGCTTCGTATGAAGGAAGCGTCCACACGACGACTCGAGGCAGCGCTCCGAGGGCGGGTTGCAGTCCGGCCAGTTGCCCGCTGCCGGCGCGGAACCACCACAGCGCCGGGCGGCTTTCTTCCAACGCACGGCGCAGGGTGCTGGAGTCGGTTTCGTTGCGCGGGATCAGCCGAACCGTACGCAGCGCACGGTGCAGTGCGTGGCGTAGCGTATCGGGATCATCCAGGGCCGGTTCGATTCCCGGGCGGAAGGGTGAGCTGAGCAGCAGCGGTCCCGAAGTCTTCATTTCGTCACGTCGCAGCGGCACGTGCAGGGGGCTGGGCCACCCGATGCTGATGCGGTGTTCCATCAGCGCCGCCCGGCCATCGGGCAGGTTCAGTGCGGTGAGCGCGCCCAGACGTCCAGGCACACCCTCGACTTGCATGGGGATGAAGCGCCAGTCCTCGATGGCCGCGACCAGCTCGAGTGCCGGGCCGAGAATCTCTGCGCCCAGTTCGTTGCGCAGCGCCGTGGCATCGGCGCCCGCAGCCATGAGCGAATCGAGACTGGCCAAGTGCTGCGCGGCAGCGGGGACTATGATCGTGACCGGCTCGTTCTGGCCGGGCACGCTCCAGCTGAAGTGGCCCTGGTCGAGATCGACCAGACACTGTGCGTGGTCCGCACGGGCAGCGCCCGGGGCGAGAATGCCCAGCAGGCCGAAGAGCAGGCCGGGGATCAGGCCCATTAGCGGGGCCAGGGCGGTGTGTCTGGGGATGGGCATGCGGGCGGGCCTCCGGCGGCGGTATCCTGTTCTGGTTCCGGTCATCTTCGCGGAGAGCGCCTGCCGGGACAAGCACCCGCGCAGCGAAGTGAGGGCTGATGTCGTCAGAAGTCTACGAACTGATCATTCGCCCGCGCGAGGGTGCGCCCCGCGAGGGTGCGCCCGGGGAGGGCGCGCCCGGGGAGGCGCCCACAGGCGCGCCCACGGTTGCGCTGGAGCGCAGCGAGCTCGAGCGCCGGCTGGCGTGTATTCCGGGCGTTCAGGCCGACGGCCCCGGGAGCTTCAGTTTCGGTGAGCCCGACGCGAACGGATCGATGCGCCTGGAATTCGGCGAGACGATCGACATCCGCATCCCGCGTCCGTGGGTGATGGAACGAGGACCACAGGTCTTTGCTTTGGTCTTCATGCTTGCCGAGTGGAGTGCCGGCGAGGTCTACGACCCGCAGATCGACGACACGCTGGAGAAAGACCACGTTCTGCAAGGCATGGTCGCGATGCGGCAGGCGCAGCGCGAGAAGGGGTCAGGGTCGATGCCCGAACAGAGTGCGCGGGGCCGGGAAGAGGAGCCCGCGCGGCCTCGGCGGCCGTGGTTCAAGCGCGGGCGTTAGCCAGAAGCATTCTCCGACACTGTCCCGGCCGCATCTTCTATCGTAGCTACTTCGAGTCTGGCTTCCGCCGCCCTGCGGCCACCCCGCTGCACAGGACCGTTTGCGACACCTCGAGACATATCTGGCCGGTGGTGGCCTTCTCATGGAAGACACAGGTGGGGAAAGGAGCTGAAGTTGGAGTGCAGGAGTCATCTCAGCAGTTTGTCAGACGTGTCGTAAGTGACTTATCTGCAGTTCGTTCGAGTTTTCGGACACTACGGGCTCCGGAGGTTCCGGGTCCGACGGTGCCTACATGGAGTTCCTGAGTGAATTGCCGGTGGGCAACCTGCCGGTCGGGGCCTACCTGCACTGGAAGTACGAGGATGGAAACGGCCTTCCCGTCATCCAGATTCGTGGAGACGTAAAAGGTGGTGGCTTCGACATGTTCGCGGACATGAGCGGTCTCAACTCCGCAGGTGTCGAACTCCTTCTGCGCAACCAGGGGGATCTGGTAGCCCAGATTTCCAACTACTCCGGATTCTGGAGTGCGAGTGCCGGGCTGCCTTCAGCCCAACGGCTCCTGCTCCAGGATGGCGAGGTAGAACTGTGGCAGGGCTGGACCAACGGTGTCTCGGTAACTCTCGATGATCAGTCTGTGCACCTGGTCGACGAGATCGCGATCCGGTCGCAGACCGGCGGGACCGTACCGGAAGGATTCCTGAAACGTGTATCCCTCACGAGCGAGATGCTTCCGCCCATCGACGTGAGCAGGGCGGGCATCCAACGCTTCGGCATGGTGATGGCCGGTGCGAAGAACCTGTTCTACATCAGCGAAGATCACCGGATGAAGCTGCTCCTCGAGGACCCGGAGCAACCCGGCGAGGTCATCCTGAATTCCACCAACGGCCTGTCGATCCTGATCGCGGGCTATCCGCCACCCTGGCCACCCAACTCCCCTCCGACCATGAGCTACCATTTCGAGGACAGTGCAAATCCTGCGGGTCCCGGATTCCTCCTCGAACTTGCTGACGAGGGTGGACCGGTATCGATCAAGTTCGACCTCACCGAGCAGCAGACCGACAGCTATGACGTGGTCGCCTTGCTGGCGGGCAATGTCGTCGATCAGTACTCCGCCAGCGGAAGCCTCGTGGGCAGTGCATCCGGATGGACAGGCTCACAGGGCATGGAAGGCAACGAGCTGGTATTACGCTGGCCGTCGCCCGTGACCCTGGATCTCCCGCCAGGAGCGTCCGCAGGAAGACGGGGCCAGGTCCAGGCGGATGAACTTCGGCTCCAGCCCGTTCAACCCGGCGCTCTCCCCGATGGGCATCGCGTATTGATGACACTCACGGGCACCCAGCAGTTCAGCATTACTGGCAACGTGGTGCCAACATCCGCGCCGGGCCGCAGCGTCGGACGGCTAGCGCTGCACCCGAACGTTCCGAATCCCTTCAACCCGTCGACGCAGTTGCAATTCACCATCGCGAATACCGGTCCGGTGAAGCTGTCCATCTATGATCTGCGCGGTCGCCTCGTGGCCACGCTCCTGGATGGATGGCACGAGGCCGGCGAGGACTCCGTCCTGTGGGACGGGCTGGATCAGCAGGGACACACGGTGGCATCCGGTGTCTACCACGCCGTGCTTTACGCGGACGGGGAAAAGCGGTCGAGAAAGATCTCCCTCGTCAAATAGGCGAGGCATGACGCAAGATGTCCAACTTCATCAAGCTACTTCTACAGACAAAGAGAGCCGGCCCGCGTGAATTTGGACCGGCTCTTTCCTGGCTGGTGTACGTGACTAGACGCTCTAGTTGTGCGCCATCCCCGTTCCAACACTCTCATAGCAACCGAAGTCAACGTCGGTGACACTGTCCACGACGCCTTCGACCTCATTGAGCTTGATCTCGCCGGTTGTGCTGGTGGAAGCCGTCCAACCTTCGGGAGTCACCTTCGTGACCGTGTAGTTGCCGGCATTGAGGCCCTCGAAGAGATACTCGCCGTTTTCGTTCGTCGTCATGGGGAGAAAGGTGAGTCCCTCGGCGGCCATAGTCACCATGACTCCCGGGATTCCCTTCTCGCCCTCGTCTCGCTCCTTGTTCATGTTGATGTCGTTGTAGACGACACCACCGATGGAACCGGGCGTTGGCCCACCACCATCGATCATCTTGCAACCGAAGTGTGCGTTGAAGACGTTGTCGATGACACCGCCAACGTCGGCGAGCTTAATTGTGAGCGCAGCAGGAGTCGTCGCCATGTAGCCCTCGGTGATCTTCTTTTCGACGGTGTACTCGCCTGCCGCGAGGCCGTCGAAGATGTAGATGCCGAGTTCGTTGGTAACGGCCTGCGTTTCACCGATGTTCACGGCAACGCCCGCCATCGGGCCTTCGCCCTTGTCGAACTGCTTGTTGCCATTGGCGTCATTCCAGACGATGCCGCCGATAGCACCGGTGGCTTCGTCCTCGTCCATCATGCAACCAAAGTCGACATGATCGACGCTCTTGGGATCGGGCCCTGTGTCGTCGCTGCCGAGCTTCACCGCGACGATGTTGGGCGTCGTCGGAATCCAGCCCGCCTGAGCGACCTTCACGACGGCATAGTTGCCCGGAGCGAGCTCGGCGAAGAGGTAGTTGCCATTCTCGTCGCTCGACGTACTGGTGATTTCATCCGGTCCGGAGACCAGAGATACCTTGATACCCGCGATGCCTTCCTCACCATCGTCGCGCATCTTGTTGCCATTGGCATCGTTATACACAACGCCCGTAATCGCACCGTCATCGACGGAACCATCATCGCCTTTGCAGCCAAAGTTGGCGGCCAGGAAGGGCACGACCATGCCATCGATATCTTCGACCAGGATCACGTGGATCGTCGTCGGCGTTGTCGCGCCAGAAAGCGGATTGATTGAAACATCATCGCTCTCGACATGCTTCCTCACGGTATAGAAACCCGCATCGAGGCCATCGAAACGATAGGTTCCGTCTTCGCCGCTGGAGGTGGACTGATCGTCTGCACCTTCCTGGGACAGCGTGATCTTGACTCCAGCGAGGCCCCCTTCGTCGGTGCCCATCATGCCGTCGTCATTTTCGTCATTCCACACGATGCCACCGATGGAACCCATGCCCACGCTCATGCCGACATCGATACGCGCCGTGAAACCGATGGCGACATCTTCGGCGACGCCAAATCGCGTCTCCCGAGCGATGCTCTCCTCACCGGGCGTCCACTCGGCGTCATCATTCTCGAACTCGAAATTGATCATGGCTCCGACACCGCTCTCGGCGTTGTCAGGATTTTCCACGGTCACGCCGTCTGGCAACAGGCCGAGGAAGGTCATGGCCACGGCCTCGCCAAAGCTGTTTTCGCCGTCATTGATCACGGTCAAATCCACCACGAGTTCACCCGCATCGACGTCGTAGCGAATGTTATTGCCGCGCAGCGTGAATGGGCCCTCGATGGGGTTGTCCGGATCGCCATTTGTGGCGGAGACATATTCGAAATCTCCGCCTTTCGGATTGAGATCGCCCTGGATCACACCGGTTTGGCTCGGCGTGGTGTCTCCGGGGCCATTGTTCGCTGTGGGCGAATCACCGCTACAGCCAGCGAAGGCGATGAGGGCCAGCAGCAGCAAGAGTGCGGATAGAGTGCCACGCTGAAAGCGGACGCGCGCGTTCATGAATGCTCCTCGCGTAGATGTTGTGTTCATGTTCATCAGTCCTTCACGTCGATGTCGGGACCGATTTTGATCTGAACGCCGATTACCCGCAGGACAGTGACGCCAGCGGCATCTCCATCGCTGACTTCCTGAACGAAGCCGCGGATGCGATCGTGCTTTCCCTTATGTGTTTTCAACTTGTGGCCGTAGTAGAAGTCCATCTCCTCATGGGGCCAACCCGCATGGATATCGACGCGAGCCCGATCTCCCACTTCGAGGTCATGATTGTGATGGTCAGGATGTCCATCCTTCCGGTGGTCGTCGACCTTCACCTTCGTGCCCATGATCTCGATCATGCGCTCATCGCGATTGCGATCAGTGATCAAGCCGCGAAGCTCTTGCTTTCCACAGTTGCCATAGCCGCGACTGGACTTGTCGTGATCTTCGTCATCGTCATCCCAATCGTTATGACCGTGGTCGTGGTGATGGTTGTGGATGTGGACTTTCGTTGCCACGAGAGTTGCACTGGCTGCGTCGTAGAAGCCGTCGACGTGAACACAGTCGCCGATCTCGAAGCGATCATCGCTGTCACCGACTTGGCAACCGAAGTTGGCCAGCAGGAAGGTGTTGACCACTCCTTCGCTGTTTTCCGTCAGCGTCACGAAGAACTCAACGGGTGTCGTCGGTACGACTCCCTCTTTGGCCAACTTGGTGACCGTGTAGAAACCGGCTTCCAAGCCATCGAAGCGATAGCAACCGTCTTCGCTGGTTTCCATGGACTGCATGTCCGTGCCGTCGGCAGACAGCTGAATCATCACACCGCCGACTCCGCTTTCGTCCATGTCCATGGTGCCGTTTCCGTTGGCGTCGTTGAACACGATGCCGCCGATGGAACCCATCCCGTCGAAGCCAGAGCCCGCGTCCACGCGTGCCACAAAGCTGATGGAGGTCCCCGCCGCGACATCAAAGGCCGTCTCGCGGGCGAGGCTCTCCTCGGCAGGCGTCCACTGGCCATCGTCATCCGGCATGGAGAAGACGATACGGGCGCCCGGCCCACTCTCCCCGTTGTCCGAATTGGCGACGGTCAGGCCTTCTGGCGAGAGGCTGATGAAGGTCAAGGTGATGGGCTCGGAGTAGCTATCATCTCCGAGGTTTTCCACGCTGAGGTCGACGACGATGCCGCCCAACTCCGCGTCGAAGCGCAGATTGCGCCCGCGCAACGCATAGGGTCCCGGCTCGGGATTGTCGGGATCACCATTCGCCTCGGAGATGATTTCGAAATCAATGTCTCCGGGATTGAGGCTTCCGCGGAGCACACCCGCGTTTTGGTCTGAGGCAGTGGTCGTGCCTACAGAGGTTGGCGAGTCGCCACCACAGCCCAGGAGGCCGGTGGTCAAGATTGTCAGCACGAAGAGAAATGGAAGAAGCGTCCGAGGGAGGAAGCTACGACGAGCGCCCATAGTGTCTCCTGACAGGTGAGTGCCTCAAGGGCCTGGATCTAGCGAAACTACTGGAAACACGACGCCTACCGGATCTAACAGAGCGTGATCCGCGGCGCCTGACTGATTTCCGATCAGTCTAGAATATTACCAGTAATAGCACGTGCTTCCCAACAAAGGAGGGTGATTTTGAGCCGCTTGCACTGAGAATTCGCTGATTGACCGACCGCCTCACCAGCCATAAACTGCTTTCCATCAACGAGTTGGAGGATTTGGACCACGTTTCTCGCTGGCAACAATTTGCAAGCCCTCTCTCCGCTGTATTGGTCCAGCAAATTCATTCGGCAGTTCCGTGCCCGTAATCGACTGCAATTGCACATGTTATGGTCTGTCCTCCAGTTGGTGCTCACAAGAATTCAGGAGCGCGAAAATGGCCTCTGCTCCGCTGCCGCGTGGTTGGAAAACCCACATCAAGTCCTCTCTGCTTCATGCTATCTCGCCCGCGATGGTGGCGTTGACGGTGGCTCGCAGCCGGAGCGGAGCTGACGCTCTCCGTACAGAACTCGAACCAGCAACCAACGAGATCGCTCTACTCGTGGGGGAGTCTGCCCGGGACGCTGAACGAGCCGGTCCTGACTGCATCTCGTGTCGGAGAAGCTGTTCAAGAGCGTGGTTTTCGGCTTCAAGCGAGGCCGCTGAAATCGCTGGTCCAATACACGGGAGGGAGTTCCGGCGTCGGAACTCGCTGCGAGTCGACGCGCGGAGTCGCTCACCGTCGTTGAACGGAAATGGCTAGAACATCTCCGCACGACGGGGCAAGATGATCTCCCCCCAAGAAAACTCATGCCTGTGACCAGTCGGCCTGGTGCCCGCCAAGGAGACCTTTTGAGAGACCCTTTGAGAGACCCTTTGAGAGACCCATTGAACAAGCTCCTGATCCTGATCGCGCTTCCCCTGTTCCTGTGCCTCGCCTCCTGTTCGGAGGATGATCCGGCTCCTCTCGCCCCGGCGGAGACCGTGTTCAAGGCCGTGTTTCAAAAGGGGATGCGGCCCTATCCCGAATACACGGCTGTCACCGATGTCCACCTGGTAGAGAGTCGTCCCGACCTCAACTACAATGACAACAGCGGCGAGCTTGCGATCAGTTCATCGCAGCAGCCGGGTGCGCGCATTCGGCTCCTCATGATGTTCCCCATCCAGGGGTTGCTGCCGGCCAACATCAAGATCAAGGAAGCGGTCTTGACCCTGATCGTTCGCCAGTGTGAGGGATCAGGCATTCTCAATGTTCACAGGATGGAGTCGCCCTGGTTCGAGAGGTCGGCAACCTGGAACGACAAAGGCTTCGAGGCATGGGACGGTGGAGAGTTCGACCCGGCGGTCATGGCGAGTATCGCATCCTGCGATCCTGACAATCGGGTGCTCTCGATTGTGCTCGACCCGAATCTTGTTCGCGACTGGACCCGCAATGACGTCTTGAACAGGGGGCTCCTCCTGAAGTTCGCCGACGAGGAGACCAACGACGCGTTCACCCTGTTCTATGACTCGGACATGGTTTTTTCGCTGGAGAGATTTCGGCCGTATCTGACGATCTATTACACGATGGACTAGGAATGGAATCTGTAGTGTCCGAATACCAGAACTCACTGCAGAATAGTCACTTACGACACGCCTGATAAGCTGCTGAGATGACTCCTGCGATCCCGGGATGGCAATCGGCGGAACGGAACTGGACCAGGATCCCGCGGGCTCATCCGGAGGCGCTTGCGAAAATCCAATGTCGTCGCTGCCAGCGCGATCGTCACCGGCGACCTGCGCACACTGAGTCGGGTCAGTGACCGTCTTGCAGTCGACGCGACAGGCCCTGCACCCAGCCCGTCACCATTACGAGTGTCGGCGTGACCCATGCGCCGGCCGGATCGGTCGAATAGAAGCCGAGCGCGCGCTTGCCATCGGGATGCACCACGAGGTTCACGATGCGCCGTTGCTCCTCTTCGGTCGACACGCGGATCGATCGGGCCTGGCCGATCTGCGCCCGGCCATCGACAATGGACACATCGAACCGGTCGATGCCCCCTGGCCCAACTACCAGGAGCGATTGACGCGCCGTGTCGGGAATTCCCATGGCATAGCCCAACTCCGTACCAGGAAAGCTCCACAAGGCACCGGTATCCGGGAACCTGCGCATCATCAGCGTGCCCGATCCACCGGCCCCCTCCCGGTAGACCACATGGTCGGGGCCGAACCAATGCAGGTAGTCCTGATTCTCATCGCCCGCAATGAGTGGGCTAAACCCGGCATCTACATCCTCCAGATCCAGGACCAGGACGTCGCGCATATCCGCCCCCATCCAGGCCGAGCACGCGAGATAGCGTCCATCGGGAGAAATGTCGTTGGGCCACACTCCTGCTCCCGTGGGCGAGGCAATCACGAACTCCGGCGGCGCCGTCCCGTCCACCGGGCGCCGCCAGATCTCGAATCGGTCGCCAGCGTCGGACGACTGTGACCAGTAGAACACCCGTGAGTCCGGACTCCAGGCACCAGCATACTCAACGCTGAGTCGATGGGTCAGCACGGTCTCGTTTCCGGTGGCCAGATCGATAGCGTAGAGATTCTCGTCCGTGTCGCGCACGCGCGATACAACAGCCATCTTGTTGTCGGGCGACAACATGAGGTCGCCGTGCTCCGCAATCGGGCCAAACAGCGAGATGGCTCCGGAACCTAGATCGAACCATGCCATCTGGCTGAGCCTACTCCCACGGCCTCCGTCGTCCAGATACAGCAGCGTCCCCCGCCGGTCGACAGTGAACTGGGCAGAACCGTCATCGTCTTCCTGGTTGCCCACGCTCGCCATGACGTTCTCGCGCACAGGCACGGGCAGCCCCAAAACCCTGGCCTCTTCAATATCAAAGGCCACGGCGAAGAGCGTGTTCTTGCGCACGAACAGGAGTTGACCGTCGGTAGTCACAACGGGTGCAGCGCCACCACGATGCACGGTCGTACGAACCCCGGTATCCAGGGAGACCATCTGGATGTCGCTCTGATCGTAGTCACGGCCGAGAAACTGGCACTCGAACATCACGGCGCGTTGGTCCGGCACCGCGGTTGGCCAACGATGGCTGCGTTCATTCCGGTCGTGATCCAGCTCGGTGAGCGCTTCCGTGATTCCGCTCCTGATGTCGGCTTTGAACAGGCCGCTCGAAATCACGGGCGAATACACGATTGTCGACGCATCCACCCAGGCCAACCCGCGTGGCGTCGGCAGCTCACAAATTGAAATGGGTGCTCCGCCACTGATGCTCACGCGGCGTAACTCGCCGCGCCCGGAAAACCCGATCCACGCGCCGTCCGGGGAAAAACAAAGGCTGGAGGCCCCTGCCGTGCCCTCGAGAACCCGGGCCAGCCGCCGCGACACGTGGCGCAGATGAATTCCCCCGGGCGTGATCCACGCCATCCAGTCCCCGTCTGGTGACAACGTCACGAGATTGCCCGCAGCGGCCAGCTCCGACTCGTTGACGACACCAATCTCGAGATCGAACACCCTCGGTCCGGGTGGCTCGACTGTAGTGAGCCGCCATCCAAGGATAGCTGCGATGAGCAGCGCGCCCGTGAACAGCACCCACGGCAGCGACACCTTGCGCTGTGGAATCGGGACCGGCTCGGAGACACCGCTCATGTAGGACTCGTGCATGGACTCCGGCTGGTCCCGCCAACGCTCCAAGCGGATGCGCGCCTCACCGATGTCGCGCAAGCGACGCCGGTGGTCGCGCTCGAGGCAACGCTCGAGAAGTCGACGCACGCCGGCCGGGGTCTCGGCCGGAAGGTCCGCCCACGGTGGATCGGCGCGAAGCACCGCAGCCATCGTGTCGCTCATGGTCTCGCCCCGGAATACGCGCTGACCACTGAGCAACTCGAACAGGATCACGCCGAAGGACCAGATATCGGAGCGATGGTCGATCTTGCGACCCCGCGCCTGCTCGGGGCTCATGTACGCCGCCGTGCCAAGGATTACACCGTGCCCGGTCAGGGCAGCGGTGATCGTAGGCGATTGATCGAGGAGCTCAGAGTCACCTCTATCGCCGAGGTACGCGCGCGCGAGACCGAAATCGAGGATCTTGAGTTGCCCGTCCGGTGTGGCCTTGAGGTTGGCCGGCTTGAGATCGCGGTGGACGATGTTCTGCTCGTGCGCGGTCTCCAGACCCTCGGCGAATTGTCGGGCCAGATCCAGTGCCTCGTCGAGATCCAGGGGCCCACGTTCCAGCCGCTCGGCGAGGTCCTCCCCCTCCACGAGTTCCATCGCGAGGAACACGGCCCCGTCGACTTCCTCCAGCCCGTGCAGCGCGGCGATGTGGGTGTGGTTGAGGGACGCCAGGAGGCGTGCTTCCCGCCGGAAGCGGGCCAGGCGCTCGGGGTCATCCGCGAACTCCGGTGGCAGGACCTTGATCGCGACCTCGCGGTTGAGACGCGTGTCGCGGGCACGGTAGACCTCGCCCATGCCGCCCTTGCCGAGCAGACCCGTAACCTCGTAATGGCCGATTTGCTTGCCGATCACTCTGAACTCCTGAATGCCGATGGGGAGCGGGAGTCTACCGGAAATCGGCCGTGGGGACGATGGCGGGTTTCTTGAGGATTGCCGTGATGACGAGGCCCGGACCTGCGGACCATCCTGCTTGCTCCGCCCCTGTAGCGTTCAATTAGTCGTGTCCCGCGGAGGCCTCACGGTCACCCGAAGGAGCGACGACATGAGACTGTTCCGACGTGAACAGCACGGGCTAGAACGCATCCTGACCGGTCAGCCCGCGCCCGACGATCAGCGTATGCACCTCGTGCGTGCCCTCGTAGGTATAGACCGATTCGAGGTTGAGCATGTGGCGTATGGTCGCAAACTCCACGCTGATCCCGTTGGCGCCGAGGATGCCGCGGCAGTTGCGCGCGATCTCCAGCGCGCGCAGGACGTTGTTCCGCTTGGCCATCGACACCTGGTAGGGCAGCACCGATCCGTCGCGGTCCTTGTTGCGCGAGAGGTGCAGCATCATCCACTGCCCGAGCGCGAGCTGTGTGCCCATCTCCGTGAACTGGGCCTGGATCAGTTGCTTGCTGTTGATTGGCTGGCCAAAGACGATGCGCTCATTGCCGTAGGCCAGGGCTTCGTCGAAGCAGGCGCGGCCGGCGCCGAGCGCGCCCCAGGCGATGCCGAAGCGGGCCTGGTTGAGGCAGGACAGGGCCGAGCCGAGGCCATTGGACTGCGGCAGCAGCGCCGAAGCGGGCACGCGCACCTCGTCCAGCGTGATCTCACCGGTGTGCGAGGCGCGTAGCGACATCTTGTGGTGCGTGGTCGGGCAATCCACGCCCTTCAGATCACGTTCGACAAGGAATCCGCGTACCGACTTGGCATCGTCGCCGTCGACCTTCGCCCAAACAATGCACAGATCGGCAATCGGCGAGTTGGTGATCCACATCTTCGCGCCGTGCAGGATGTAGTCGTCGCCATCCTTACGCGCGGTGGTCTTCATCGCGCCCGGGTCTGAGCCAGCGTCCGGTTCGGTCAGGCCGAAGCAGCCGACCAGCTCGCCGGCGGCCATCTTGGGCAGGTACTTTTTGCGCTGCTCTTCGCTGCCAAATCGAAATATCGGGTACATGCAGAGCGAGCTCTGCACGGAGACGAAGCTGCGCAACCCGCTGTCGCCATACTCGAGTTCCTGCATGGCCAGGCCGTAGGAGACCTGGTTCATACCCGCGCAACCGTATTCCTGCGGCAGGCTGGCGCCGAGCAGGCCGAGCTCGCCCAGTTCGCTGATGCGGTCATCGGGGAAGCTGCCTTCCTCGAACCACTGGCTGATGCCCGGCAGAAAGCGCTCGGACACCCAGCGGCGGGTGGTGTCGCGGACCAGTTTCTCCTCATCGGAGAGCTGGGCCTCGATGGCAATGAGTTCGTCGAGCGAAACCATGCTCATGGGGTTCCTTTCGGGCGCTGCATTTCCGGGCGGGACCGGTCCTGGCGGGAGCGGGCGCCGCGTGGGCCAAGATCGGGCCGGCCGGCCTCGCTGGCAAGAACTCAGGCTGCGCGGTGGCCGCCGTGCATGCGTGGGTTGACCGGCAGATCCTCGAGCACCGCGGCCTCGATGCGGCAACGGCGTCCGAGCTCTTCCAGCACCGTATCGGGCTCAAAGATCGATCGGGCCAGGTCCACGAAGAGGCGGGCATGCCCGCTTTCGCTGCGCGCCAGGCGCTCGTAGAAGTCGGCCAGCTGCCCGGGCTCTTCGAAGCCCTCCGGTGGCGAGCTGCGCAGCCCGCGGTAGAGGGCGACGAAGCGCTCACAGCTGCGGGCCTCGATCAGCGCGCCGACCAGCAGGTCTTCGAGCAGGGCGAAACCACCGCCACGTCGCTCCGAGCCCAGCCCCTTCACGTAGGGATTGGGCAGCGGACGGGTGGGTGAACCGCCGCGCGCGATCAGCAGCTCGCGCACCATGCGGTAGTGCAGCATTTCCTCGCGCGAGAGGGACGACATCCTGCGCACCACCGCGTCGTGTTCGGGATAGCGGCCCACGATTGCCAGGGCCATGCTGGCGGCCTTGAGCTCGCACTGTGCGTGGTCATCGAGCAGCTCCAGAGGGCGCGAAAGCGCGCACTGCACCCAGAGCGAGGGTGTGGCGCTGAGCAGCGGCACGGTCTCGATCACGATGCCGAGCGGGGCTTCGGCGCGGGCGAGTTCCAGGATGTCGGGGTGGCTGGTCATGGTCTGCATGGTCCGGACACAATAGCAGCTTGGCCCAGTGTTGCGGCGGCCTTGCGTGCGGCGGCGCGCGGCGGCATGATCCGGTGCACCTTTGACCCGGAGTCCGTATGAGTTCCACGGCATGGCAGCTGGAGCCCGAGTGGCACCAGCGCATCACAGCAGCGGCCCAGGCCCTGCGCGCGCGCGGCTTCGACGCCGAAGCAGCCAGCCCTGCCCCGGTCGGCCTGGTCCTGGGCAGCGGACTCGGCGGCTTCGTGCAGGCGGTCGATGTGCGGGCCGAGGCCTCATTTGGCGATGTGCCCGGTTTCGCTGGCGGCAAGGTCAAGGCGCACGCTGCAAAGATCCTGCGTGGAGCGGTCGGCGGCACCGAAGTGCTGATCCTGCAGGGACGGCCGCACGCCTACGAGGGGCTCGCCGCGGCCGAGGTCGTGCTGCCGGTCGCGGTGATGCGCGAGCTTGGCTGCGAGGTCATCGTGCTGACCAATGCCGCCGGGGGCCTGCGTCGCTCGATGCGGGCCGGCGAGCTGGCGGTGCTGCTCGATGCCATCGACCTGCACCAGTCCGACGTGGCGCGGGGAATCTTGCGGCCGGCGGCGGGTATCAATGCAGAACTCTTCGGGCGGGCCAGCCGGCCCGGTGCGTTGTTTGATCCTGAACTCTCGCAGGCCATCGTACGGGCTGCGCGCGCTACGGGAATCACCCTGCACCGCGAGGTCTACGCCTCGGTCTGGGGCCCGCACTATGAAGAGCCGGCCACGATCGGCTGGTTGCGACATATCGGCGCCGGGGTGGTGGGGATGTCCACCGGGCCGGAGGCCGCCTATCTTCGCGCAGTCGGGACGAGGGTGGTCGGGTTGTCGTGCATCACAAATATCGCCGTGCAACACGGGGCAGTCGAAGTGAACCATGACGAGGTCGTACAGGTAGGAGGGCAGAGCGGCGGCGAGTTCTCGCGCCTGCTGCTCGCGGCCCTGCCCGCACTCAGCGGAGGATCGCAATGATGCGCAGCTGTGGACGGGTGATCGCGGTGCTGCTGCTGCTGTCGGCTTTGCTCGTGCTGGGTAGCGCCGGTGCCGCCGATCGACCGAACCTGCTCTTCATCAGCATCGATACGCTGCGTGCCGATCATCTTTCCTGCTACGGCTACCAGTTGCCGACCACGCCATCGATCGACCAGATCGCGCGCAACGGAACTCGTTTCGCGCAGGCCCGCTCGGCCGCGCCCTGGACCCTGCCGAGCTTCGCCACGATGTTCACCGGGCGCTATCCGACGCGGCATGGCGCCGGTGCCGAAGGCCCGGTGCGCAACATTGCCGATCAACTGCCGCGTCCCATGGCGCCGGGCCTGCAGACACTTGCCGGATCATTGCGGCGCAGCGGTTATCGCACCGCGGCCATCACCTCCAATCCATACCTGCACCTGGGCCCATTGCAGGACTACCAGGAAGTCACGGCCAAGACGGTGCGCGCCGACCGCATCGGGGCGCTGGCCCGTGACTGGGTGGTGCGTGAGGCCGGGCGCCAGCCGTGGATGCTCTGGGTGCACTTCAATGACCCGCACGAACCGACCATGGCCTCCGACGCGCGGCTGGCCGAGCTCGGCTTTGGTCCGGAGATCCTCGACCATCCCGAGCGCGACGAGCTCGAGCGCTGGGGCACCGAGGAGGCATTCCTGGGCAACCCGGACCTGGGCGACGACGAGCTCGCTGCGCGACTGCGTACCAAACTCGCGCTCTATGACGCCAGCATTCTCGACGTCGACACCGAGATCGGACGCATCCTGGAAACCCTGCACAGGGGCGGCGAGCTGAGCAACACGCTGGTAGTCGTGGTCAGCGACCATGGTGAGGAGTTCCACGACCACCGCGCCGTCGGCTGCATGCGCAACGAAGATCCGCGCGGTATTTACGGCATCGGGCACGGGCACAACCTCTATGAGGAGCAGCTGCACGTGCCACTGATCCTGATGGGCCCGGGCGCGCAGGCCGGCCTGGTCATCGAGCAGTCTTTCTCGCTGGTGGACCTGATGCCGACACTGCTCGGACACCTGCGCGTGCCGTTGACGGCCGACATCGACGGTGTGGACCGTCGCGAGTGGATCGCCGATGCGCAGCGCGAGGATCTGTCCTGCGCTGCCGAGTCGATCGCCTATGGGCCGGAGCGCAAATCCTGGTTCGACGGGCGCTACAAGTTGCACGCCGATGACATGGGCAACCCCGTGGGCATCTACGACCTCGATGCCGACCCGGATGAACTGGTCGACCTGACAGCTTTCCTGGACAGCCTGACCGTGGCCGGGCTGCGCGAGCAGTTACTGGAGTGGAACGAGGCAGCACTGGTTGCCGCGCCGCCGCCGGCCGATCCGGGTGAACTGAGTTCTGAAATGCGCGAAGGTTTGCGCAGCCTGGGCTACGTGGAGTGAGTCTCAGGCAGTGACCGGGTCGAGTTCGAGTGCGAGGTGCTCGAAGAGTCGCAGGGCTTCTTCCATGCGGAAGGGCTTGCGCAGGCAGCGATCGGCACCGGCAGCAAAGGCCCGGTCGATGCTGTCGCGCCCGCTGAAGCTGCTGATCACCACGATCTTCACCGGGCCATTGATCTCGCGCAGCAGCTTGCAGAAGGAGTAGCCGTTGCTGTCCTCATCGAGGTGCAGGTCCATGACGATCACGGACGGCCGCGTCTTTGCGCAGGTCTCCAGTGCTGCCCCGCTGGAAGCCTCGATGCCGAGCACCTTGAAGCCCCGCGACTGGGCCGCGCTGCGCAGGAGCTGCTGGTAGGTGGGATGGTCGTCGAGGATCAGGACTTCGGTTTTCACATCAGCTCCACCGGAGGGCGGGAATACGGGTCGACCATGAGGGAAGCAACCGGGGTGCCACTCCTGTTCGGGGGTCGACAGGGAAGGATGGGGAAGTGCCGGAAACCGTTGCGATCGCTTCGCTCTGTGGGGTCGGTCAGTCTTAGCGGGATTGCATGCCTCGCCGTAGCCCGGTAGCATTGTCCGGTCCCCCAACGAGGAGCCCGCGTTGCAGGAAACCAGTACCGCCCGTGTGATCATCGGCCTCGCCGGTGGGTCGGGCAGTGGCAAGACCACCGTGACCCAGCGCGTACGCGAACGCTTTCCCGAGCGCTCGGTCGAGGTCGTGGCCCACGACAGCTACTACCACGACCGGCCCGACCTGGATGCCGAGCAGCGCAAGCGTACCAACTACGATCATCCCAAGGCCTTCGAGACCGACCTGCTGCACGAGCATCTGATCCGGCTCAGACAGGGCGAGAGCATCGAGAAACCGGTCTACGATTATGAGGAACACCGCCGCGCGCCTGAACTGGCGACCTTCGAGCCGGCCGACATCGTGTTCGTGGAGGGCATCCTGGTTCTTGAATCGGCCAAGCTGCGCGAGCTCATGGACATCCGGCTATTCGTGGACGTCGAGGCCGACGAGCGCTTCATCCGCCGCTTGCTGCGCGACACCGGTGAGCGCGATCGCACCGTGGGCTCGGTGATCGCGCAGTATCGCGGCACAGTGCGGCCGATGCACGACCAATTCGTGGCGCCAAGCCGCCGCCATGCCCATATGATCATCCCGGAGGGCGGCCACAACCTCGTCGCCATCGACATGATCTGCGCCAAGGTGCAGGAAATCCTGCTGCGGCGCGGACGCACCCTGTAACTGCGAGGCCAGGAGACGAGTATGACTTTCCAGGACCAGGAATTCATCGACCGCGATCCGCGCATCGAACGCGTGCTGATTGGCAGCACCGACCTGCAACGACGCGTCACCGAACTCGGCCGCGAGATTTCCTCCGAATACACGTCCGAGGACCGGCCGATCCTGGTGAGCATCCTCAAGGGTGGTGTGATATTCCTGTCCGATCTCGTGCGCTCGATCACGATCCCGCACGAGTTCGATTTCATGGCGGTGAGCAGCTACACCGGCCAGAACACTACGGGCGTGGTGAAGATCAACATGGACCTGCAGGCCTCGATCACCGACCGCCATGTGTTGATCGTCGAGGACATCGTCGACACAGGGCTGACGCTCGATCACCTGCTCGAGTTGCTGTCCTCGCGCAAGCCGACCTCGCTGCGCACCTGCACGCTGCTCAACAAGGTCGACGCCCGGCGCAAGGAAGTGCGCATCGACCACAAGGGATTCGATATTCCAGACGAGTTCGTGATCGGTTACGGGCTTGACTACAACGAGCAGTACCGCAACCTGCCGTTTGTGGGTGTGTTGCGCGGGTAGTCGCGCGGGCCAGTCGCACGGCTGGTTGCGCGGCTGGTCGCACAGCTGGTTGCGCGGCCATTGGTGCGTGGCTCAGTCTGCGAGCTCGCGGGCGATGGGATAGAGCCTGAACTCCCGATCGTAATAGGGCGAGCGCATGTAGAAGAAGTCCAGGCGCGCCCGCGGATCTGCTGCGAACTCTTCATCATTGGCCAGGCGTTCGGCAAACTCGTTAGCCAGCTCATCGTCCTCTTCGAGCATGCGGCGCGCCATCGGTTCCAGTACGTAGCTTTCGAAGTACTCGGTGCGCTGCAGCACCTCGAGCATCATGCCCCACTGGAAAAATGAATCGGCCGAAGTCGGGTCCAGCAAAAGAACGGTCAGCGTGCCGCCGTCCTGGTCGGTGGGCACGCGCAGGGCGCCGGGACCGAACTCGACGGTTTCGATCGAGGCTACGGCCTCTCCCGCAGTCACGCGGACGTGGCCCTCGTAGGGTGCGCCCTCGATGCTGGCCTCGGGCAGGCGCAGCACCTCGACCTCCAGGCTGACCGCCTCTTCGATGCGCTCGAACCCAACCGCATGCAGCTGAAGGAGTTCCCCCAGATCCGCCCACGCGGCGGGGATCCAGTAGGCCGCGGGGCGCACGACCTCACCGGCCCGTTGTGAGTTGTTCAGCACAGGGATCGTGATCGTACTGACCTGTCCGTTCCATGCCATGACCTGCCCGCCGGAGACAGATGACTCATAGGGCTCTTCGCCCACCGCGAGAAAGTCGATCGAGCGCGGGTCTCCGTCCTGGTAGCCGGTGTGTTGCATGGCCGGGCGCTGCTGGCGGTCGGTGGCGATCGCTGCGCGCAGCTCGTCCTTGCCTGCGGCGGCCGTGCGCAGGCAGGCCTCGAGGAAGACATAGGTCCCCAGAACGCGCTGGCGATAGGGCTTGAGCGAGTGGTTCTCCAGCAGCACGGTCGGGATATGCCGCGCGTCGCCGTAGCCGTTGCTGAAGCGCGGCCCCGCGGTCCAGGAGTACATGCCTTCGCGGATGTCGAGCTGGTCGACGGTGAAAATCAGCGGGCCGGGGATGTGGCCCATCCGGTCCAGCGCCTGGCTCACCTGCGGTTGTAGTTCGTCCTGCAGCCAGGTGTTGATCTGCGGCGACCAGCCGTGCGGGCCGTTGCTGCCGAAGGTGATGTCGTAGGCGTAGTCGGCGCCGTCGGTGACGTGCAGGTCGAGGTAGAGATCCGGATCGAGGGCATGCAGGAAGCGCAGCATGTGCTGCATCTCGACTGCGTCGGCCTTGGTGTAGTCGCGATTGAGGTTGAGGTTGCGCGCCGTGGTGCGCCAGCCCTGCACGGTCGGCCCGCGCTGGTTGATGCGGCTGGTCTCGCCGCGCCGTTCGTGTGCATCGACAGAGAAGATCGGTACCAGGACGAAGTTCACCGCGTCGAGCAGGTCCTGGCGCGTGCCGGTAACGGTCATGTCGCGCAGCAGCATCATGCCGGCGTCCTTGCCGTCGATCTCGCCGCTGTGGATGCCGCCCTGGGCGAGTACCAGCGGGCGTTCGCTTGCGGCCAGGGCCTCTGCCGTGAACGCGCCCTCGCCGCTGGCAACGATGGCGAAGATCTCGCGCTGTTCAGGGCTTAGCCCGAGGGAGATCCAGGCGAGATTGTTCGAGGCGGCCACGAGGCGTTCGCACCAGGCCTTCGTGCTGGCGTAGTCCGGCGAGTCGTAGCCGGCGGAGCGTTCGAAGTCCGTTGCCCATTCGTGGCCGGGATCGAGCATCAGTTCCTCGCTGGCGCCGGACCATTCGATGACTGGCGGGAGGAATTCCTCGTGCTGGGGGGCTTGTGCGGATGCGGGGGGCGCGGTTGCGAGGGCCCAGGATGCGAGTGCCGCGGTTGCGATTGCCTTGGTGCCGAGTGTCAGGCGGAGGGTCAGTCGTAGCATGGCGGGTCCTCGAGTCTGGGGAAATCGCGAACTGACAAGATGGACTGCGGCCGCCGGCCCGGTCAACTTCACAGCTGCCGCAGGCACGGCGCGCTGCTAAGCTACGCGCCTCGACTCCGGAGTTGCCATGCCTCGATCCGCCGCCAACAGCTCGCTCGACCTCCCGCTCTCAGCGCAGCGCCTGCTCATGCTCGGCAGCTTCGCGGCGGCCTGCTGGCTGCTGATCCCGCAGGAATCGTGGCTGGTCGGTGGCATCTGCTGGGCGGTGAGCCTTCTGCTCGCGCTCACCGACAAGGTCGAGGCCGTGCCGCGCCGCATGGGCGTCCTGCTGGCCTGCGTGGCCATCCTGGCCTTCGCGCCGATCAGTACCGACACCCGGCCGATCAAGTTCCTCACGCTCGGCGGCAGCTTCCTCGCCGTGATCGTGTTGCCGGCCGTGGTCCTGGCGCGCACCGATCCCGGTGTGATCCGCTACCAGCTCTGGCCGCGGCGTTTTCGCTGGCTCGATCTCTTCTATGTCGCGATCAGCTTCCCGCTCGCGCTGTTCATCCTGGACTGGTACTTCAGTTTCAACAGCTTCATGCCCTTCCAGTGGCCGATGCCCGATCAGCCCGACCCCGATGCCATGACGTGGCTCTTCTGGGGCATCAATGGCGTGGGTGTGTGGGATGAACTCTTCTTCGTGAACACCAGCTTCGCCATCCTGCGCAGTCTGTTTGCCTTCAGGATCGCCAACCCCTTCCAGGCCGTGCTCTACACGGCAGTGCTCTTTGACATGGCATTCGCGGGCATCGGCCCAGTGCTCGTGTATCTGTTCGCGCTGACGCAGGGTTCGATGTTTGAGGAGAGCGAGAACCTGTTCTACGTGCTCGTGGTGCACCTGATCGTGGACTACTTCCTGTACTGGGAGATCATTGCCGGGCACTACCCGGGCTATCTGCGTACCGGTTTGTTTCACTGAGTGGGGGGCGGGTTACCGGACCCGCCCCCCTTTTTCGGTCCCTGGGAGGGACCTGCGGGATTTACTTCACGAGCGCCATTTTCTGGGTCTGCGTGAAGCTCTTGCCGTCCAGGCGGTACAGGTACACGCCACTGGACACGTTGCGGCCATGGGCATCGGTGCCGTCCCAGACCACGTTGCGTTCTCCGGCTTCGATTTCGCCATCGAGCAGGGTGCGGACGAACTCACCGCGAAGGTTGTAGACCTTCAGGCTGTAGCGTCCGGCCTCGCCGATGCGCAGCGCGATCGAGGTCGAGGGGTTGAAGGGATTGGGCGCATTGCCCATCAGGGCCGTCTTCATGCGGGTGGCTGGCGCGGGCGTGGCCACACCCGGCGTACCCGGGTTCCCGAAGAGGTCCAGGAGTTCGCTCACCAGTTGTGCCTGACCGGTCAGGCCCGTTGATGCGCGCGCAATCTGGCTGCGGACGGAAACGAAACCGAACGGGAAGGTCACGTCGGTGTGCGTGAAGTCGTCGCCGATGATCTGCACGGTACGTTGGTGCACGACCGAGCCCGCGACCAGGTACTGGCCGCCGAGGCCGTCTGGCGTGAGGAACTCGTGCCCGGCGACACCATTGCCGAGCGGCACGATGGCATCGAACTCGTTGATGCCCAGGCAACCACCATAGGCCACGTAGTTGCCGCTGAAGATCGGGGCATTGCCCGTGGGCGAGAAGATCGGGGCCGTCTGGCCGCCGACGTCATCGCGCAGGGTGATGTCCTGATAATCCGCGCCCATCGCGTTCTGCAGGTAAGCCAGAGCGGCAACCGTACCACCGGCGAGGCTGGTGGCGATGTAGTCGCCGAAGTAAGCCACGTGGCGGTCTCCCGGCAGTGCGCGCCACTGCTCCAGAAGTTCGATGTCGTCGGTCTTGTCCTGGGCTGTGACGCCATCACCGAGTGCCGCAGACAGGTCACCCGAGAAGTAGAACAGGGTCGAGTAGCCAGAGATCTGCTGGGAATTCGCACCGTGTACGCCGGAGGTTCCCAGGCCATTGCTCAGGCTGGCATCGGGACGCTGCGTCGTGTAGGTGTCGAAGTGCACGCGTTCCTGGTAGCCATTCTGGTTCATGGCCGTCAGGAAGTCGTTCTCCCCGCCACGCCGACCGAAGTCGTTGTAGACCAGGACTTCAGGCTGCGTCGGCACGCCATCGCCGTCGCTGTCGAGCATGGTTGGCAGACCCATCACCGTGAAGGCGCGGCCCACGATGCCCCAGCTGCCGTCCTGGAAGTCGGCCAGGTTGGCCGGATCGTCCAGGCCGACCGGAGCGGTGGTCAGGCCGCCACCGGTGTCGGTAGCCTCGAAGTAGTAACGCAGCTGATCACCCGGGAAGAACATCGGATCCTCGTCGGACTGGTGCGGTGCATTCCCTGCGGCCGGACCGTCCGGAAGATCGAAGAAGTAGTTCCCTGCGATCGGGTCACCCGATGCCGCGGTCGAGAGCTGGCCGATGACCGTGCCCTCCCAGCGGTTCCAGCTGCGACCGTCCGGACCGGTGAAGGTGCCGAGCGACAGCGCACCGACCGGTAGCACGCGAACGCTGTCGAACAGCGGGTTCGCGTCGAGCACCCAGTTCATCTCCGGCGCAGCGGCCAGGCTCGTGCCTGGTCGCACGGCGGTGACGGTGATCGTCATCGAGTCGGCCGCCAGGTTGTTGATGCCCGTGGCGCGGATGATGTCACGCGCGCCATCGAGACGCATCGAGAGGTCAACAAGGCCACCCGCCGGGTCGACGGAACCAGAGTTCGGGAAGGAATCCTGGAAGCGGCTGATGCGCTGCGAAACGATTGCCGGGCCACCGACTCGGCAGCGACCGAGCGCCACGTTGTCAAAGAGCGGTCCGGGTGTCGCGTCGCCGCCGGGCAGGCTGAACACGTCCGACAGGTCGATCACGCCAAGCGCGATCTGCACCTTCTCCGGGCTCGACACCAGCTGGGCGGCGACCTGTGTGGTGATGTTCGAATACCGGGCCAGATCCTCGAACCACACCGTGTTGGTGTTGTTCCATCCGGTCCAGTTGCCGTTGGCATCCGGGAAGCTGCGTACCGACCAGATCCAGAAGATGCCGTTTACCAGCGGCACGTGTTCCCAGATCGTCTTGCGCAGGAAGACGCCACCCACTGCGGCGTCGTCATCGGTACCGGGCAGATCCCAGTCGATCTCCGGTGACCAGATCTCGTTGTACAGCTCGACCTGATTGAAACTCACGCCGCCGCTGTAGTTGACGACGAAGTTGCCCAGGATGCCGTACTGCCAGATCGCCGATGTCTCGCCGCCAGTGCTGACGGGAGAGTTGTGCGGCGCACGGCCGTCATCGATGAATCCGAACTGCGGCGACAGGTTTGCACGACACGGATCGAGCGCGGCGAAGCGCGAGAAGATCCGGGCGTAGTCACCGGCAAATGGTGACTCGAATATCACCCAGTCGCCGTCTCCGGCCGCACCGTCGAAGTCGGCCGTCGAGATCAGCCCGCCGTCGATCGTCACATTGATGTTGTCGATCTGGCAGGCGCCGGCCGTCGAGTCGAAGAAGACGTCTTCGTCGGAGGCAGCGCCGTCACTGACGAAGCTGATCCTCAGGCGGACCTCATCACCGGCACCACCGAGCGATCCGGCCGGGATGTTGACCGTCTGGTCGAAGATCGCCGGCGTGGGGAAGGTGCCCGAGCCGTCGTCGTTGGTACCGGAGACCGAGAGCAGGTTGATCCAGGTACCGGCCGAGTCGTAATCGACACCGAAGAAATCGTATCCGGGCTCGGAATCGTGGTTGTACTCGAACGCGAGGCGGACCGAATGGGCGACACCCATCGTGACCGTCTCGCTGAAGACCAGGATGTCGTTCCAGCTGTTGCCGTAGCCCGGGGCGTTCGGGTAGCCGATCGTGCCGGCCTCAACGCCGGACCACATGGCCTGATTGCCCGCCGCACCGGCGAAATTGCCAGCGTTGAACGTGGATACGTGCCAGAAGCTTGGCACTTGCGTGCGGTCGACCGTGGTCCAGCCCTGCGTGTCGGGCAGGGTGCCCGTGGCGTCCTCGAACTTGCCGTCGAGGCTGCCGGGGCCACCATAAAGGTAGACCGTGTCGAGCACGGCGCGGGCCGGCGGAGCCGGAGCCACGAAGTGCTCGATATCGTTCTGGAGGGGCCGGGCACGGTCGAGCTGACCGGTATCCAGCGTTTGCGACTGATCATCGGAAATCGCCGCGGCCATGGCAGAGCCTGACTGGCCCGGGCCGAAGGCCGGGGTCAGGGCAAAAACCAGGGCGAGACCGATAGTCAGGACAGACATGCGTCTCATTGAGACCTCCCGTAGAGGATTGCTTGGTGGTCTGGGGCGGGCGGAAGTGCAGAAGCAGCTCCACTCGACCTGGATTCAGGGACCGGGTGTCGAGTCGGTCGGAAGAGTGGTGATCCCTTGATCCGCGTTCGGGAGGAGCGCGGTTGACGGGCCCACAGATGCCCGTCGCGCCCAACATGAAGCGGCCCCCGTTGGGATCCAACGGGGGCCGTGACACGCGGTGTTGTGGCAGGGACGAACGGTCAGGTGTGGCTCAGGCCCTTGATCCCGCTGGACCCGCCAGTCCCGTTGGACCGATGAGCCCCGTTAGCGCTGCCAGTGCCGTTCATTCCGCTGTGCCGGTCGGGCAGCAGCAGATCGAGCGCTGCACGGTAACGGCGCGAGAGCCGCAACTTGTCACCGGTATCCAGGGCCAGCTTCCAGTCGCCCTGCGGCGTGGGCTGCAGCTCGCGCACGCGCTCGACGTTGACGATCGTCGAACGGTGGATGCGCGCGAAGCGGTGTGGGTCGATGCGGTCGGCCAGCATCTTCAGCGTGATGCGGTGCAGCAGTCGTCGCCCGTTGGTGTGCAGCTCTACATAATTGCCGGCCGCGCTGATCCAGTCGACATCGACAAGATCCAGGACCTCGATCTTGCCATTGTGGCGGATCGGCAGGCGTTGCAGACGATTGGGCGAGCGCGTTGCAGAGAGCATGCGCTCGACCTTTCCGCGGTCGGCCGCGTCCGGGTCGTCGAGGCGGTTGGCGGCCTTCTCGAGCGTGTGGAGCATGCGCTCCTCACCCCACGGCTTGAGCAGATAGTCCAGCGCGCTCACCTCGAAGGCCTCGACGGCGTAGTCGTCATAGCCGGTGACGAAGACCACCATCGGCCAGTCGCGCGGCCGCAGGGCCCGCAACACGTCAAATCCATCCAGGCCCGGCATCTCCACATCGAGGAAAGCCAGGTCCGGGTGGAGCTGGTCGAGCAGGCCGAGTGCGGCAGAGCCGTCGACGGCCTCCCCGATGACACGGAAACGGGGGTGTGAATCGATCGCACCGCGCAATCCGCGGCGAGAGAGCTCTTCGTCGTCGGCGATGACGACGGTCCAGGGCTGCGTCATGCTGCTACCTCCTTGTTGGCTCCGCACGGGACCAGGATCCGCGCGGTGGTCTGCCCCCGTACCTCGGTCAGCTCGAGGAGGGCGCGGGGGTCGACCAGTTCGTGCAGGCGTTCCTCGATCGCGCGCAGGCCGATACCAAAGCCCCGATTGGCGTCATGGGGACCGGCGTGGCCATCATTCACGACTTCCAGGATCACCTGACCATGTCCGGATCTTGCCGTGATCCGGATGCGGCCCTTGCCCTCGTGGCGCAGGGCGCCATGGCGGACCGCATTCTCGACGAGCAGCTGTAGCGTGAGCGTGGGGATGTGCTGCTCGATACAATGGGGCTCGATGTCTTCGCTGTAGTCCAGTCGGTCGCCGAAGCGCAGGCGCTGCAGGGCGACATAGTCGCGCACGAAGTCGAGTTCCTCGCGCAGCGTCACGCAGGCTGATTGCGAGCGCACCAGCGAGCGGCGCAGCAGGGATCCCAGGCGGTCCAGGGCCTCGAGCGCGCTGCGCGGCTCGTCTTCGCGCACCAGTGAGCCGACCGTGTGCAGACAGTTGAACAGGAAATGGGGTTGGAGTTGGGCGCGCAGGGCATCGAGTTCGGCCCGTATCAACTTCTCGCGCATCTGTGTGGCCTGGGCCTGCCGTTCGTGCCAGGTCTGCACGGCGAAGATCACCGACCAGCCCCAGGCCGCGCCGATCACCAGGATCGCTGCCGACCAGGGCCAGACCTGCCCGAGCACGCGACCCCAGATCGCGAATCCGGCGAAACCCGTCCCGGTGGTCTGGTGGACCGTCCAGAAGACGGGCGCAAAGACCGCCAGGATCACGAATACAGCGGTGCCGATCGCCGCGCCCGTGACTAATCCGGTACTTGCTCCGGTACTTGCTCCGGTGCTTGCTCCGGTACGCGTACCGATCCCCGGAGCCAGGCTGCCAGACGAAGGCATGGCCGGCCAACGGATGATGGACGGGCTGCGGAGCAACGAAGATACGGTCACAGGATGTTCCCCCCGACAGGGCGCCACGGCGACACGGCGGTACCAGCCGCGCATGCGCCATGGGCGTCGATCGAAGCCACAGGTTCGATTCCAGAGCCTGGTTCCAGGGTGAACCGGGGAGCTCCAGACCAGCCGTCCCGAATGGGGTGCTCCCGAAGGAGCGGGACGAGTCGGGGAAGAGTCCGTCTCAACCTACGGAGAGCAGACCTCCCCCGGCAAGGCGCCTACGCGACAGCGTTGTGACGAGGTTGCGACCGTTTGCCACAGGGGCCAGACGGGGAAGGGATCTGGAGGCTGTTTGACACCCCTCGGGCCCCTTCCTACACTTCTCGGAATTTCATCCCACGATCCGGAAGCGGGCCCCCACGATGGATTCACGCATTCGAGCCGAAGGCCTCACCTTCGACGATGTCCTGCTGGTGCCGCGTTACAGCGCGGTTGTTCCGTCCGAGTGTGATGTCTCCTCCCGTCTGACTCGCAAGATCGAGTTGAACATCCCGCTGGTCAGCGCGGCGATGGACACCGTGACCGACGCCGGGCTCGCGATCGCCATGGCACGCGTGGGCGGCATCGGCATGATCCACAAGAACATGTCGCCCGAGGCGCAGGCCTCACATGTGGATCGGGTCAAGCGTTCGGAGAGCGGCATGATCACGCGGCCGATCACGCTCAGCCCCGAACACCGCATCTCCGAGGCCATGGCCCTGATGTCGAAGTTCCGCATCTCGGGCATCCCGATCACCGAGGGCGAGAAACTGGTCGGCATCCTGACCAACCGCGACCTTCGCTTCATCGAAAACGTCGATGATCTGATCACCGAACACATGACCACTGAGGGGCTGATCACCGCGCCCGAGGGCACCACGCTGGATGAGGCCACACGCACGCTGCATCACAACCGCATCGAAAAGCTGCCGGTCGTCGACGACAACGGCATGCTGCGTGGCCTGATCACGATCAAGGATATCCAGAAGAAGCTCGACTATCCCTACAGCTGCAAAGACGAGAACGGGCGCCTGCGCGTGGGCGCGGCCATCGGGGCATCGGCCGATCTCGAGGACCGGCTCGAACGGCTGGTCGACGTGCACGTTGACGTGGTCACCCTGGATTCGGCCCACGGCCACTCACAGAACGTGATGGATGCCGCGCGCCGCGTGAAGAAACTCTACCCGGATCTGCAGATGATTGTGGGTAACGTGGCGACCGCAGAGGGCGCCAAGGCGATGATCGATGTCGGTGCCGACGGGGTGAAGGTGGGCATGGGTCCGGGCTCGATCTGTACCACGCGCGTGGTGGCGGGTATCGGCGTGCCGCAGGTCTCGGCTATTATCGACGCCGTGGAAGAAGCCTCGCGCCACGGTGTGCCGGTGATCGCCGATGGCGGCATCAAATACAGCGGTGACATGGTCAAGGCGCTGGCCGCCGGGGCAGAGAGCGTGATGGTGGGCAGCCTCTTTGCAGGTGTGGAGGAGAGCCCCGGCGAGACGATGCTTTTCGAGGGCCGCCAGTACAAGATCTACCGCGGCATGGGATCGCTCGGCGCGATGGAACAGGGAAGCAAGGACCGTTACTTCCAGTCGGCGACCGAGGCGGTGGAGAAGCTGGTGCCCGAGGGCATCGAAGGGCGCGTTCCCTATAAGGGTCGACTGCGCGACAGTGTGTACCAGTTGATCGGTGGCCTGCGCAGCGGCATGGGCTATTGCGGCACGCAGAACCTGGCCGAGTTGCGTACCGACACGCAGTTTACGCGGATCAGTCCCGCCGGCCTGCGCGAATCACACCCGCACGACGTGACCATCACCAAGGAAGCTCCGAATTACCCGCGGCCCTAGAACCGTCGATCGCGCCTGGTTGAACGAGCGTGCCAGGGCGCACGGATTCGACGAGGCCGGAATCGCTCCGGTCTCGTTGCCCGCAGAGACTGACCATTTACAGAGCTGGCTGGCCGCCGGTTACGCCGGCACGATGGGCTGGCTGGAGCGCAATCCCGAAGTTCGTATCGATCTGCGTGAACGCTTCGAATGGGCGCGCAGCGTGATCGTCGTGTTGCGGCGTTATGGTTCGGATGTGCAAACGGACGAAGCGGGGCTGGCGCCCTTCGTGGCCTCCTACGCCCGCGGTTCGGATTACCACGATGTACTGCTGCCGCGCTTGCAGGAGTTCGCTTCGTCATTGGGCGAGGGCCGTTCGCACGCCTACGTGGACACCGGCCCGGCGCTCGAACGCAGACTCGCAGAGGCGGCGGGTCTGGGCTGGACCGGGCACAACACACTGTTGCTCAATGCACGCCGTGGTAGCCGGACCTTCCTGGGTGTGGCCGTCTCCGAACTCGACCTCGAGCCCACGCCTGAGCGCAACGGATCCTGCGGATCATGCACCGCCTGCCAGACTGCCTGCCCGACCGGTGCCTTCGTGCAGCCCGGTGTGCTCGATGCCCGTCGTTGCATCAGCTACCTGACGATCGAGTTTCGCGGCATCATCCCGCGCGAGTTGCGCCCGGCGATGGGGCAATGGCTGTTCGGTTGTGATCTTTGCCAGAGCTGTTGTCCCTTCGAGGTCAACAGCAGCGCGGCCGGTGAAGCAGAGTTTTCTGGCGCTGCGTCATTGGAGATCGGGCTGGGCGAGTTGCTGGCGCTGGATGACGCGGGCTTCCGCGAGCGCTTCCGCCGGACGCCGCTTTGGCGACCGCGACGCGCGGGGTTGTTGAGGAACGCAGTGATCGTGGTGGCCAACGGTGAGCATCATCAGCACCTGCCGGCAGTGCGCGAATTGCTGCGCGATGACTCTGCCGTACTACGCGAGGTAGCGAGCTGGTGTGTGGCCCGGCTGGGTGACACGGAGTCCCGACCGGCCCTGCAGGAGGCGGCACGCGTGGAATCCGATGCAGCAATCCAGACATCGATGCGCGAGGATCTGCGGGCATTGGGTGCCTTCGTCGCCTGATCGGGAGCGCCGTGAATCCGTTCACGGAAATCGAGAATCAGGGCATGGTCTTGACCCAGACCAACGCTGCACGCTAGCGTAGGGATTGTCGCGGGCATCTGGAACGCGCCCTTTCGCCGGAAGCGTGTCCCTTCCCCAGGAACACCCCTGTTCTAAACAGATTGCCGCGGGTAGCCAACGTGTCTTCCCGTCTCTCGCACTGCGGGAAGACCGACCTCATTTCGCACGCTCGCCTCGTTATCGAGCGATGGGGGAATTCAAATGCGCCAGACGCGTATGTCTCGTCCTGTCATCCATGTTCTTCTTACGATCTTCTTCTCGGCGGTGCTTGCCGCACCGGCCTTCGCTGGCCAGGCGCACCAATCCGGTCAGTCAGAGGAGCCGCCCGTCGCGGTGGTCGACGGACCCGGTGTGCTGCTGAGCAGTACCGGCAGCGCGCAGCTGATGGCCGCGCGCGAAACCGCCGGGCCCGACACCTTTGCCATTTACGGTGGGCCGGATCATCCGACCGAGGGCAAGTTCCAGATGGGCGATGGCAGCATCCCCGACTGGGGCGGCGGCAACGGTTTGCCCGGCGGCGACTACGGCGGCGGATCGGATGCCTGGATGCCGGTCGACCTGACCAAACATCAGGCTTTCTGGCACGTCGATACCTTCAATGCCGCGAACTTGAACGGCAACGGTAGTGGCAACCACGCGATCTGGAGCGGGCTGGACGGAAACGATCCCATCTCGGAGACCTGGACCACGCCACCGGGTTACGGCAACGGCTGGAATGACATCCTGATCTATGAGTCCGCTCCGCTGGCCGATCCCAGCGTAGGTGAGACTGCTGCGCTGGATTTCTTCTTCAACCACGATAGCGAGCCCGGATACGACTATTTCATCGTGGAGTACGACTCGGCTGGCAGCTGGACGGAGGTGTTTCTGGTCGATAGCTCGAACAAGGACGGCAGCAACGTGTTCCAGCCGCCGGGCGAGCAATACAGCCTTCAGTCTGCCAAACCGATTAACTGGTCCGGTAACGATTTCGGCGGCGACAACCTCGACCGGATCCGCATCCGCTTCAGGGCTACGTCTGATGGGGCATGGTCGGATGAAGACGGCCTCTGGCCCTCCGACGCGGGACTGGTCCAGGTCGACGACATCAGCCTGACGACCAGCCAGGGTTCGTTATTCGAGGACTTCGAGGGAGTGGCGCCGTTCCTGTTTTCACCTCAGTCCGCGCCATTCGCCGGTGACTTCGCGCAGGTGCATCCGCGGCTGAGTTCCATCGATCCCTGCCGTAGTAACCTCACGCCGCTGGTCGGGTTCATGGACTATGACCAGATCGTGCGCAATGGCCCGAGTGCCGACGGCTTGACCACTCGTACCGGAGGTTCGATTTCCGCGGGCATCGACTACGGCATCGTGGGCAACTGGGTGAACAACTACACCGGTGGCCTGAGTTTTGGTGAGGTTTCGGTCGCCAACGAAGTATGGAGCCCGGCGATCAGCTGGGACCTGCCTGGTGCGAGCGACGATGATGTCGGAATAGCCGGGGCCATGCTCCGCTTCGACGTGTGGGAGCACCTGATACTGACCAACGGCTACTTCTGGGTGTGGCATGTGCGCAGCGGACTGGCAGGGGAACCCTGGGGTAACTGGCAGGATCGCAACTTCGTCCACTACAGTCCCGAGGCGCGCTGGACGAACCGCGTACAGGAAGTCTCCGACCTCATGCAGGCCGGGCCCGAACGCGTGCAGATTGCTCTGGGGACCGTCGACATGGCCGCTGTGTTTGGCTTCCCGGGGCAGGCGGCCGCACCTTCTCCGGCCTTCGATAACGTGGCGTTCTACAAGTACCGCATCGCTGGCCCTTCGATGGTCACGCGCAATATCGACCTGGCTAACGACGGTTTCCCCGTTTCCGGTTCGATCGACGCAAGCACGCAGGGCAGCAGGGGTGGCCTGGACGTGCCCTTCGATATGGCCCGCGACATCAATACCGGTGATTTCACGCTCACACCGGGCGATTCGATTACCGTCGATGTGACCTCAAACATCCCGGCAGCGACTGTGACGGATATCCGCATGATCTGGGCGCTGGACACGAACCCGTTGTTCGAAGATTCGATCCGGTCCGCCCCGTCGAGGGCGAAGGATCAGTCCGTAATCGCCGGTGCGGCCGGGACAGTGTGGACCGGTGAGGTCGTCGCCGACACGAGTACGACCTCGGCCGGCCATATCATCCAGGACCGTTACTTCCTGGACCTCCCGGATGCCGACTTCATGTATCCCGGCGATGTCCTGCACTATTACATTCAGGCCACCGACAGTGACGGCCGTGTGTCGATGTTGCCGAATGACACCAGCGGATTCGGTGTGTTCGGTAACTGGGGTGTAGGTGCGAACTATAACCGCGCATTTACCATGCGTTGTTTGCCGAGTGTGACGGACGCCAGCGGGGCCCAGCCCGAGATTCTCGTCTGGAACGATTTCGGTCGGCGTGGTGGCGAGGCCGAGTGGCTCTCGGCGTTCCATCAGCTCGGCTATCCAGAGGGCACCCACTTCGACAGCTACACGACGCAGGGTCCGTCGTCGGCTGTGTCCAATGGTCTGGGTTCCCCAGGCGGTCATGGCGCGACCGCTGGCCAGCTGAGCGGTTACGAGCACATCTTCTATTTCAGCGGGAATCTGGCAAGCAATCTGATCTCCGACGGAGAGCCCTACAGCTGGAGTTCGAGCAAGGCCAACGACGTGGATCTGCTTGAGCAGTGGCATGCCCTGCCGGGCACACGAAACTCCGCTTACTTCGGGGACAACGTGGCCTCGGGCACGTCAGAGTCCAATGGTGGGCTTGGATATGTCACCGGCACGATGGGTGTGGAGGTGCTCGGTAACGACGTGCGCGGTGTCATCGGCAACCAGGTTGCGCCGGTGGTGGCTCCCAACACCAGCGGTAGCTACGCGGCGAGTTTTGCCACCAGCTACACGGCCTATGGTGGATGCTTGCAGACAAACGTATTCGATGAGATACGCCCCCTGGCCGGTGCGGAGGCCGGGCACTACTTCATCGACTCCGACGGGCAGCCCATCTCAGGGCCGTCTTCGCCCGTGGCCTCGGTCGTGAACCCGGTGGCCAACGGTCTGGTGGTGACCATCCCCACTGGCTCGCTCTACATCCGCGACGTGATGAATCGCAGCGCGGTTGGTCTTTCAGCGCGCACCTTGCTCTTCGAGGAGATCCTCGGGTTGTTCAACGCGCCTCCGGGGGGTACCGCGACTGGTAACCCGGCTTCGGCTGGCCGGGGCGTGACCATGAACATCGCTCCGAATCCCTTCAATCCCTCGACGGTGGTCTCCTTCACCGGCGTCATCGGCAAGCGCGGCACGGTCAAGGTCTACAACCTGCGTGGTGAGTTGATTCGCACCCTGCACAGCGGTGAGTTCACGGTGGAGGAATTCCGCTGGGATGGCACCGATGAGCGCGGGCGCGCCGTGGCCAGCGGGGTCTATGTGGTGAAGGCGACCGGGCCGGCTACGCACACCGCGAAAGTCGCCCTGGTGAAGTAAAATGCCAGCCGGGCCGCGCCCACAGCGGCCCGGCTGGGTGACGCGGATTCCCGTCCGGCCCTGCAGGAGGCGGCAAGCGTGGAATCCGGGCATGGTCTTGACCCGGACCAACCTTGCGCGCTAGCGTAGAAAGTGTCGCGGGCATCTGGAACGCGCTCTTTCGCCGGAAGCGTCTCTCTTCCCTGTTCTGAACAGATTGCCGCGGGCAGCCACTGGTCTTCCCGTCTCTCGCACTGCGGGAAGATAAACTCCTTTCGCACGCTCGCCTTGTTATCGAGCGGTGGGGGAATTCAAATGCGCCAGACCTGTGTATCTCGTCCTGTCATCCACGTTCTTCTTGCGATCTTTGTCTCGGCTTTGCTGGCCGCACCGGCCTTCGCCGGTCAGGAACATCAGTCCGGTCAGTCACAGGAGCCGCCCATCGCGGTGGTCGATGGACCAGGGGTTTTGCTGAGCAGCACCGGCAGTGCGCAGCTGATGGCCGCGCGCGAAACCGCCGGGCCCGACACCTTCGCTCTTTACGGCGGCCCGGATCATCCGACCGAGGGCAAGTTCCAGATGGGCGATGGCAGCATCCCCGACTGGGGCGGCGGCAACGGTTTGCCTGGCGGTGACTACGGCGGTGGATCGAGTGCCTGGATGCCGGTCGACCTGACTCACATGCACACTTTCTGGCACGTCGACACCTTCAACGCCGCGAACTTGAACGGCAACGGTAGTGGCAACCACGCACTCTGGAGTGGCCTGGATGGAAGCGATTCCGTCTCGGAGACCTGGGCCACGCCGCCGGGTTACGGCAACGGCTGGAATGACATCCTGATCTACGAGTCCGCTCCGCTGGCCGATCCCGCCGTGGGTGAGACTGCCGTGCTGGATTTATTCTTCAACCACGACAGCGAACCCGGATACGACTACTTCATCGTTGAGTATGATTCAGCTGGCAGCTGGCTGGAGGTCTTCCGGATCGATGGCTCGAACAAGGACGGCGGTAATGTGTTCCAGCCGCCGGGCGAGCAGTACAGCCTTCAGTCCACCAATTCGATTATTTGGTCCGGCAACGATTTTGGTGGCGACAACCTCGACCAGATTCGCATCCGCTTCAGGGCTGTGTCTGATGGTTCATGGTCGGATCAAGACGGCCTCTGGCCCACCGACGCGGGACTTGTCCAGATCGACGACATCAGCCTGACGACCAGCCAGGGTTCTCTCTTCGAGGATCACGAGGGGTCGGCGCCGTTCCTGTTCAGGCCGCAGTTGGCGCCCTTCGCCGGTGACTTCGCGCAGGTGCACCCGCGCCTGAGTTCCATCGATCCTTGCCGCGAGAACCTCACGCCGCTGGTCGGGTTCATGGATTATGACCAGATCGTGCGCAACGGCCCGGGGGCCGACGGGGTGACTATTCGTACCGGAGGGTCGATCTCTGCGGGCGTCGACTACGGTATCGTGGGCAACTGGGTGAACAACTACAGCGGTGGCCTGAGCCTTGGTCAGGTTGATGTCGCAAACGAAGTCTGGAGCCCGGCGATCAGCTGGGACCTGCCCGGCGCAGGCGACGATGACATCGAGATCGCCGGGACCATGATCCGCTTTGACGCTTGGGAGCACCTGCCGCTGATCAACGGTTACTTCTGGGTGTGGCACGTGCGCAGTGGACGGGCCGGGGAACCCTGGGATACCTGGGGGGACCGCGGCTTCGTCCACTTCAGCCCTGAGCCACGCTGGACGAACCGTGTGCTGGATGTTTCCGATCTCATGCTGTCCGGGCCCGAGCGCGTGCAGATCGCCCTGGGAACCGTGGACATGGCCGAAAGGTTTGGATTCCCCGGACAGGCCGCCACGCCCTCTCCGGCCTTCGACAACGTGGCGTTCTACAAGTACCGCATCGCCGGCCCTTCGATGGTCACGCGCAATATCGACCTGGCCAACGATGGCTTCCCCATCTCTGGCGCAATCAATGTGAGCACGCAGGCTACCCGCGATGCCATGGATGTGCCCTTCGACATGGCCCGCGACATCAACACCAGCGACCTCACGCTCACACCCGGCGATTCGATCACCGTCGATGTGACCTCGAACATCCCGGCGGTGACCGTGACGGACATCCGCATGATCTGGGCGCTGGATACGAATCCGTTGTTCGAGGATGCAATCCGGTCCGCCCCGTCGCGCGCGAAGGATCAGTCCGTGGTCGCCGGTGTGGCCGGGACGGTGTGGACCGGTGAAGTCGTCGCTGATTCGGCTACGACCTCTGGCGGCGTCATCATTCAGGACCGGTACTACCTGGACCTCCCCGATGCCGACTTCATGTATCCCGGCGATGTCCTGCACTATTACATGCAGGCCACCGACAGCGACGGCCGCGTGTCGACGCTGCCGAACGACATCAGTGGATTTGGCGTGTTCGCTGCCTGGGGTACTGGCACGAACTATAACCGCGCATTTACCGTGCGCTCTCTGCCGAGTGTGACGGAGGCCAGCGGGACCCAGCCCGAAATCCTCGTCTGGAACGATTTTGGACGGCGCGGTGGCGAGGCGGAGTGGCTCACGGCATTCCACCAGCTCGGCTATCCAGAAGGCACCTACTTCGACAGCTATACGACGCAGGGCCCGTCATCGTCTGTGTCCAACGGTCTGGGCTCTTCCGGTGGGCATGGCGCAGCCGCCGGTCAGCTCGCCGGCTACAAGTACATCTTCTATTTCAGCGGCAACCTGACCGACAACCTGCTCTCCAATGGCGACGGGTGGGGCGGCAATGACAAGTCCAACGACATCGGGCTGCTGGAGCAATGGCATGCCCTGCCCGGCGCGCGTAACTCCGTGTACTTCGGGGACAACATTGCGTCGGGTCTCGCCGATGGTTCGGCCGAAGGCGTTGCCTACGTCTCCAACACCCTGGGTGTGGACCTGCTCGGCGAAGATGCCAGGAGCCTGATCGGCAACCAGACCGCTCCGGTAGTCGCGCCGAACCCGGGCGGCGCCTATGCCGGCTCATTCGACACCGACTATGTGGCCTACGGCGGATGTCTCGAGGTAAACAGGTTCGATGTGATCCGGCCTCTGGCCGGAGCTGATATCGGGCATTACTTCCTGGCGATCGACGGCTCCCCGATCACTGGGTTTCTGGCACCGGTGGCCTCGGTGGTCAACCCTGTGGCCAACGGGCTTGCCGTGACCTTCCCTTACGGGTCGCTCTATATTCGCGATGCGTTTAGTCGCAAAGTGGGGATCCCGGCCCGCACGCTGTTGTTCTGGGAGATCCTGGACCTGTTCAATGCCTATCCCACGCCAATCCCGACCGGCCTTCCGGCTTCGGCGGATCGGCTCGTTGCTCTCAGCGTCGCGCCGAATCCCTTCAACCCCTCGACCGTGGTTTCTTTCACCGGCGTCATCGGCTTGCGCGGCGCGGTCAAGGTCTACAACCTGCGCGGTGAGTTGATTCGCACCCTGCACAGCGGTGAGTTCACGGCGGAGGAATTCCGCTGGGATGGTACCGATGAGCGTGGGCACGCCGTGGCCAGCGGGGTCTATGTGGTGAAGGCGACCGGGCCGGCTACGCACACCGCGAAAGTCGCCCTGGTGAAGTAACGAGCCCGGCCGGGCCGCCCTCACAGTGGCCCGGCTGGACACTCACCGCCCTTCCAATTAGCCTGACCGGATTGCGGAACACCCGAAATCCGAGGTTGCCCCAGTGTCGAACAAGCCCAGCGATGACCGTCCGACCGAGGCCAAGATCGAGCCCAAGACCGAGCCCAAGACCGAGGCCGACGGCCCGCGCGACTTCATCCGTGACATCGTTCGCCGCGACCTCGCCGATGGTACGCACGACCACGTGCAGACGCGTTTCCCGCCCGAGCCAAATGGCTACCTGCACATCGGGCACGCCAAGTCGATCCACCTGAACTTCGGCCTGGCCAAACAGTTCGGTGGTGTCTGTAACCTGCGCTTTGACGACACCAACCCGGCTGCCGAGGATCCCGAGTTCGTCGAGGCCATCGAGCGCGACATCCAGTGGCTGGGCTACGAGTGGCAGGATCCGATCCGCCACGCCAGTGACTATTACGGTCAGCTCTACGAGTGGGCGCAGCACCTGGTGCGCGAGGGCAAGGCCTACGTATGTGAACTGAACGAGGAGCAGACGCGCGAGTACCGCGGCACGGTGAAGAAGGCGGGCCAGCCCAGCCCCTGGCGCGAGCGGCCGGCCGCAGAGAGCCTGGGCTTGCTCGAGCGCATGAAGGCCGGTGAGTTCGACGAAGGCAGTTACACGCTGCGCGCGAAGATCGACATGGCCGCCAACAACATGAAGATGCGCGACCCCTTGATATATCGCATCCGTCATGTCGAGCATCATCGAACCGGCGCGGACTGGAAGATCTACCCGATGTACGACTTCGCTCACTGCCTGAGTGATGCGATCGAGGAGATCACGCACTCCATCTGCACGCTGGAGTTCGCGGACAACCGCGAGCCCTACGACTGGTTCATCGACAACTGCCCGGTGCCCGCGAAGCCGCGCCAGTACGAGTTCGCGCGCCTGAACCTCAGCCATACCGTGATGAGCAAGCGCAAGCTCAAGCGCCTGGTCGAGGAGAAGCACGTCTCTGGCTGGGATGATCCGCGCCTGCCCACGCTCAGTGGTCTGCGTCGTCGCGGTTATCCGTCCGAGGCGATTCGCGCCTTCGCCGATCGCATCGGCGTGGCCAAGGCCGACTCGACGATCGACCATGCATTGCTGGAGTTCTACGTGCGCGAGCATCTCAATCTCCATGCCCCGCGTGTGATGACCGTGCTCAAGCCGCTGCTGGTCACGATTACCAACTGGCCCGAGGGGCGTGTCGACTGGATCGAGGCCGAGAACAACCCCGAGGATCCTTCGGCGGGCACGCGCAAGATGCCCTTCGGTGGCAGCGTCTATATCGAGCGTGATGATTTTCGCGAGGATGCGCCGCGCAAGTGGTTCCGCCTGGCGCCAGACCGCGAGGTGCGCCTGAAGCACGCCTGGCTGGTGACGTGTAATGAAGTAATCCGCGACGAGCGGGGCGATGTGGTCGAACTGAAGGTCAGCTACGACCCCGAGTCTGCGGGGGGCGAGGCGCCCGATGGGCGCAAGGTCAAGGGTACCCTGCACTGGGTTTCGGCCGAGCACGCAGTCAAGTGCGAGGTGCGGCTCTACGATCACCTCTTCGCCGATGAGTCACCCGAGGCCGATGGCCGTGATTTCCTCGATGCGCTCAACCCGGAGAGTCTGGTCGTGCTGCCCGACGCGCGCACTGAAGCCATGATCGCTGAGCAGGAGCCGGGCTGGAGCTGCCAGTTCTTCCGCCACGGCTACTTCGTGGTCGACCCGGACAGCAGCAAGGAGAAGATGGTGCTCAACCGCACCGTCTCGCTGCGCGACACCTGGGCCAAGATCGAGAAGAAGCTGAACGCCCAATCATCGAGCCAATAAGCGAGCCAACAAGCAAGTCAGTCGGCGGGCCAATCGGCAAGTCAGTTGGCAGCCGGCACCGGTGCTTCGAGAACGATATCGATCGCGGCGTTGTACGGGCTGTCTTTTTCACCCGTGTTCTCGGCCGTACGCACCACGGCCACGCTGCCATCGATCTTCCACACGCCCCACCAGTCATCGAGCGGGGTGTAAGCCAGATCGTTGTTGGTGTCCTTGACCGCGACCACGATGTAGGGCGTGTTGTCGGGCAGCATCGTCATGTTGAAGAAGCCGGGCAGCTCCATGTTGTCGTCGCCGCGTCCGGCCACCGCGATTGCCAGGGCGGTGTCGGGATTGAAGGTTCCCGGATCGAGCGCGTTGAAGCCGGAGTCGAGCGGCAAAGTGAAGAGCAGTGTTCCCGACGCTATGACCGCGGCCTTGAACGAAGTCACGCTGCCGCCGAAGCCCACCGACGGCAGGCGGTCCAGCGAACTCGGGATGCGGATCATCACCGGCTCGCGCAGGAAGACTGTGTCGCCATTGATCGCGTCGTAGTAACGCCCCAGGTTGACGCCATCGATCAGCCAGAAGTAGCAGCCGTCGGCCGGATCGAACTGCACGTCCTTCCAGGTCCAGGCGCGGCCTGATGCGCTATTGTTCGGCGCGAATTCACCGGTCGCTATCAGCGGGAAGATCGACACTTCGATCTCGTCGTGTCCGGCCGGGCGGTTGAAGGTGACCGAGATGGCGGCGGGCGCCCTGTAGGGCGTAGGCAGGTCCACCGGGAAGGCGACGCTCACTCTCAGCGGCGGCTCATCGACCACGACTACGTCATTGTCCTGCCCACAGCCCGTCGACAGGACGGCCAGACCGAGTCCGAGCGCCAGCGCGATCATCCTGTGGCTGAGTTGAAGCAAGCTTGTGCCTTCCCGATGAAGCGGGGCCCCGCCGCTGGGGCGAGACCCCGGGGCCCCGACAAGATCCGTACAGATCCGCTACTTGAGCAAGCCCATCTTGCGCACCTGGCGTCGGTCCTGGGCCCGCAGTTCGTACAGATAGGCGCCACTGGCTACGCTGCGCCCCGAATCGTCCCTTCCGTCCCAGCTCACGGTCCAGTCGCCGGCCGCGTAGTCGCGGTCCACGAGGCTGCGCACCAGCCGGCCGCGGATGTCGAAGACGCGCAGCGTCACGTGCCCCGCTTGCGGCGTGCTGAAGCTGATCTGGGTGGAGGGGTTGAAGGGATTTGGCCGGTTCTGCCCGAGCGCGAAACGACGCGCTGCAGTTACCGGCGGTGTGTCGTCACCGAGGCCCGTGCCCTGACCACAGTCCACGGCCTGCGCGCCCATGAGTCCGCAGGTTGCGATCGCTGCCGGCGAGCTGGCCGAGAGCGTGTACTCGCCGCCGGCCATGTCGCAGAAGAGCGGGTCGGTGTCGATGTTGTCGTTGCTGCCCGTGGGATCGGTCACGCCGCCGTAGTTGGCGCCCGTGTTGCCGTGCACCAGGTTGCAGCTGAAGGTCGCCGTGGCGCTGACGACGTGAATCCCGTTGGCGTTGCTCGCGCCACCATCATTGAAGGCCACGACGTTGGACAGGAAGTCCGCGCTGCCGCCGCTCACATAGAACCCGTCGCCACCCACGGAACCGCCGCTGTTGTTGGCCACGGTGTTGCCGGTGAGGGCCATCGAGGCCGTGCCGTTCTCCACATAGACACCTGCGCCGAAGATACTGGCCGTGTTCTCGACGACCGTCGAAGCGGTCAGCGACAGGCTGGTCGGTGCGTTGATCGCCAGGCCACCGCCGGCGAAGGTGCAGCTGTTGCCGCTGAATTCCGAGCCGTCCACGTTCACGGCCGCGTTGGCTGCGTAGAGGCCGCCACCCTTGGTCAGGTTCGAGCTCGGCGTAATGGCGTTGTTCGTGAAGACCGAGTTGTAGATGTCGATCGTGCCCTGGTCGGCCGCGATGCCGGCCCCGACGCCGATGCTCGAGTTGTTGTCGAGCGTGATGTCATGGATCTCGACTTCGCAGTCCATGAAGTACAGGCCGCCACCAGCGCCCGGTGTGCTGTTGTTGCTGTAGCTGCCACCGTCGATCAGCATCGGGCCAGCGCGACGCGCACCCGCTGGCGGGGATTCACGCACGAAGACGCCACCACCGTAGGCGATTTCCGAACCGCCAGAAGCCCAGGCCGTGTTGGAGTGGACGTTGAGATTCGTGAGCGTGGGCGTGGAGTCGTAGATGTAGATGCCGGCGCCAGAAAGGCCCTGGTTGTTCGTGACTTCGACGTTCTCGAGCACCGGGCTGGAGGTGATGATCGCGATGCCACCGCCATAGCCAGCGTCGCCACTGTTGAATCCGGCCTGGTTGCCGGAGACGATCAGGTTGCGCAGGGTGGGCGAGGCATTCTGGATCTGGATGCCGCCGCCGTAGAAACCCGCGTCGGGCGCCAGCGAGGGGCTGTTGACCCTGCCGCCGCTGATGCGGAAGCCGTCGATGACGAAGGCGCTGCTCAGGCCACCGGCCAGGCGCAGCACCGTGCCCGAACCGGCCGGGATCTGGAACACCGACGGCGAGCCCAGGGGATCGCGCGTGCTGTAGGTGGCATCGAAGCCGCCCATGATCTGCGTCTCGATGTTGCCCGAGTAGAGCAGCGGTCCGTTGGTGACGAACCCACCCTCGACCGCGACGGTATCGGTGGCGGCAGCCACCTGCAGGGCATCAATCAGCTCGGGCATCATCTCCGGCACCGGCCAGATCGAACCATCGTAGAAGAGCTTGGTCAGGTTCAGCCGGCCACTGCCCATCTGGCCCACGTAACCGGGCGTGGTGGCGTCGATATTGTCAGTCGCTGCCAGCACGCGGTCGACCAGCTGCTGGCGCGTGTCACCGGGGAAGTAGGATTTGGCCATGGCGAAGCCACCGCAGACGATCGGCGACGAGAAGCTGGTGCCGTCGATCGTGGTGTAGATGTGCTGATCGCCGTTGTCCGGATTGTTATTGTAGGCGGTCGTGTAGATCCCCTGGCCGGGGGCGGAGATGTCGACCCACGTACCGTAGCTGCTGAAGCCGGCCTTGCTGTCACCGGAGGTCGTCGCGGCGACGGAGACCACGTCGTCGCGACTGCACAGGTAACAGGCGTCCTGGTTGTTGCTGTTGCCGGCCGAGGTCACGATGACCATGCCGGCGGCAACGGCAGCGTTCGTGGCCGTGACCAGCGGGCCGAAGGCACTGCTGCCCCAGCTCGAATTGAACACATCGGCACCCATGATGCGCGCGTAGTCCATGCCCTGGGCCGCGAAGCTCATCCCGATCAGGCCCTGGCCGGTGTTGTCCGTCCAGCCGACGCGACAGGGCAGGATGCGCACGTTCCAGTTAATGCTGCTGATGCCGATGCCGTTGTTGCTGATCGCTGCGATGCAGCCGGAGACCGCGGTGCCGTGACCGCCGTAATCCATGGGGTCAGGATCCCGGATGGCGATGTCCTGCGGCGGGTCCTGCCATGTACTGCTGTAGTTCAGGCCATTTACGAAGTCATAGCCGCGGATGTCATCGTTGAAGCCGTTGCCGTCGTCGTCGATGCCCGGCAGTCCGCCGTACTCACCCATGTTGGTGTTGATTACGCCGTCGATGTAATCGGGGCCGGTGCCACCCAGGTCGGGGTGCTTCCAGTCCACGCCACTGTCGGCGACGCAGACCAGGACATCGGGATCACCGGTGGTGTAGTTCCATGCGCCCACCGCGCGCACGTCGGCCGAGCCGAGTGCCGTGTTGCGCAGCCACCACTGGCTGGCCATCCCGGGATCATTGGGCAGGGCGATGTCCATCGCATGGACCGGGTCAGGCTGCACCGATACCACGCCATCGAGTCGGGCGAAGGCCTCGGCTGCGGCAAGCACGGAGCTCTCGGCCGGATCGAACTGTACGATGTACCAGCTGTCGCGCTCGGGTGACGACATCGCGCGCGCCGCCATCGGTAGCTCGACGAAGAATCGTTCGAGGTCCTTCAGCCCAACCTGGCTGGCGACCTGGTCGAAGGCGAAGTTGCCACTCACGAAGGAGCCGTCGGCGCGGGCCATGGCCGGACTCGGCGCATAACCCGGCTCGAACTGGATCGCGAGACGACCAGGCAGCACCTGGCCCTCGCGGAACTCCGAACTGCCGTACTCGTCTTCCCACTGGAAGGAGCTACGATCGAGGGCGGCGGCCGCTGCGTTGCTGGCCGTGGCGAGAAGAATGAACGAACAGATGAGCGCGGACAGTCGCAGGCCTGAGAGGGGCATCGACCCGACCTCCATTAATGGCGTGACGAGATGGGTTCCCGGGAGCGGAAAAAGTCGGAAGGTTGAGAGCCAACAGACGCCCAAAGTATACGAATTCACGCCTTGCCAGCGCAATCGGGCCAAATTCACGGCCATCGGGGGCCCTTCGTGCTATCTTGGCCGGTCCGGAGGCCGGATTTCGGCCCGGCCCACTGATCGAACGGTGATCTGGAGGATTCCGTGGAAGAAGTCGCCGCACGCACCCTGGCCAGCAGTATCTGGGACCTGCAGCAGATGATCGCAAAGGGCGGCGCCACAGCGCGTGCCCGCCAGATGCTCCTGCGTGCCTACGCCGAGGAAGTCGGCTACGTCGAGGAAAGCCTGGGCATCCAGGAGAACGATCGCGCCTTCCTGCAGGTCAACGAGGACTCGCGTGACGGCGTCCTGCTGGTGCACGACTCAGATGGTACGCCCGCGGACTTGCGTGATCTGGCCGAGTCACTGCACGGCACCGGTTATAGCGTGCATTGCCTGCGTCTGCCCGGTACGGCCATGGAATTCACCACCGCGCAGGCCGGCTTTGCCGAGTCAGCGGCCTGGGAACTCGAGCAGCGCTACCAGCAGCTCTCCGATTGCTGCAAGAACGTGTCAATCGTGGGTCATGGCTTTGGCGCCACGCTGGCCATGCAGCTCGAGCACAAGCTCAAACCGGCCTCGCTGGCCCTGCTAGCGCCGGCCCTCTACCCGCAGCTGGGTTTCTGGAACCGCGTGCTCACTGCGCTGGGCCTGGACCGCTTCGAGTGGTTCCGCGCGCGCATGAACTGGCCCTCGGACATGATCCAGACCATGGCCTCCGCACGGAAGCAGAAGTGGTGGTACGGGGTGCCGGTCTACATCGTCATGAGCCGCGACGACCTGCGTGTCGATCCGCGCGGCCTGAGCTTCGTGCGTTCACGGCTGACGCACCACCGCTCGGTGGTCAAGTCACTGCCCGGCGGTGGTCACGACATTGGCAGCAGCCCGCACGCACGCGAGGTGCGCGACGAGCTGATCGACTTCTTCCGGAAGAACCGCAGCAGCTAGGCTACCGGTAGCCAGGCCACCCGTGGCTGGACTCCCGGTAGCCAGACTGCCCATAGCTAGGATTGGGGCAGTTCAAAACTGAATGACGGGTCGACCTGGCGCAGGGCGTCCGCGGCCTCATGCAAGCGCGCCAGATCGTCGGCTTCACTGCTGCGCTTGTACTGCGACCAGGCATCCAGGAATGCATCCCAGTACTGGCCGGGATCAGGCGACTCGTCGCGGCCCAGATGATACAGCTCACCCTCGGAAAGCCTGCCGGTAAGCCTGAAGTAGCTCGTGCGCAGGCGCGTGAGGATGCCCGTGTACTCGCCGAAGCGGTCGGCCAGCTTGGTCATGACGAGTTCGGGCGCGGTGGCGCGGCGGCGCAGGCGTCGCAAGGATGACGACGCCAGATTGTAGTAAGTCGACCCGCGTCCGGAGAGGTCTCCGGCGCTGCGCCCGAATACCGGGTCATTGCTCACACCGTGGCCTTCCACATGGCAGAAGAGCCCGATGCCGATCAGCAACTGGTCGGCGTTGGTGCGATAGGCCAGGTAGCCGAATCGGTCGTCGCCCTGCGCCTGCACCTCGCGCGCGAGGTCCATGTCGGTCGGAAAGCTGTAGCGGCGCGCGGCATCGTGGAACTCGGACGAGAGGAAGCGCCCGAGCAGGCCGATCACGTACACATTCACGTCCTCGTCGAAGCCCGAGCTGTTGCTGGCGATGCCGGCCTCCTCACGCGCACCGAGCAGGCAGCGCAGGAGGAACTCCTCGACCGAGGCGAGGGCTTGAGGATCAGATCCTTCGAGATCCGCGTATCTCAGTGGTGACGCCATGGCCAGGCCTTCAGATAGGGGGGCGGCTACACAGAACATGCGGAATCCCGCAGGCAGCGTGCCAGTCGGCCGGCGACGGGCGCGGGCAGAGTCTGCCGCCGCGATCAAGCCGGCCCTGCCGGGTGATCCGGTGCCAAATTGCCTGTTTGGACGTGGGCCCGGCCTTATTGGCTGAATCAGGTATTCGGCAGGGTGGCACATGACTTGCGCAAATCAGCGGCGAACCAGCATGTCTCGCACTCTGCGGGCCTGCAATTCCAGCCATCGACAGGAGATCCCGTGGCTGCGCAGCGCATCGTACTTACTTCGCCGTGGAAGCTTGGCCTCTTCGTGTTCATGCTCGTGGCCGGGACCGGCTTCGGCCTGATCTGGGCCTACATCGAGCTTCTCGGGGGCCAGATCGATCTCAAGGACGAGAAGGTCCTGCAAACGGCCTACATCGTCCTGGGCGCCGTCGCGGCCCTGGGCCTTGCCGGCTACCTGGCCGTGGTGACCTCGGCCAGACCACTCGACCGCGTCGTCCGCAACAGTCGCAACCGTGAGCAGCTGCTCAAGCGGTTCGGCAAGATCCAGGACCCGCGCATGATCGAGATCGATGACTACGAGGAAGAGCCGGCGCTGAAGGCCGTGCTCGAGCGCTGGAGCGAACAGGCCGCCGCCGCGAGCGACGCACGCCTGAGCAATGCCTCCAATAGCGAGGCCCTCGTGCAACTCACCTCGCAGATCCGCGAGAGCGGCGCCAGTGAGTTCCAGCCCGAGCTGCAGGAGAGCACGCCGGACCTGGACGCCCTGGTCGACGCGATCAAGGACTTCGCCAGCAGTGCTGGCTCCGAAATGGGCCAGGATGCGGAGCAGGACAATGATCAGTCCGCGCTGTCGCGCCCGATCGATCTCTCCGGTTCGGCCACGCCGGTCGTCGACAAGAGCTGGAAGAACGAGCGCTCGACCTGGCACGCTGCCGCCGAGCAACTGTTCCGCTGTGAGCAGGAACTCGAAGGTTTTGTGCTTTCGGTCTCTGAGCACGCCTCGGAAATCGCCGCGCGCACCGGCAACCTTTCGCGCAATAGTGGTGCGCTGCCGCGTGGCGCCGCGATGGCCATGGAAAACCTGCGCCGCAACGCCACGCGCATGGGCAAGCTGCAGGAAGCTTCGCAGCTGCTGGCCGAGCAGGCCAACAAGCTGGCCAACGCGATCAGCGTAAACCTGGCCCGCGGTGGCAAACCCGCCGAGCTCAAGAGTGTGGGCGACGGACTGCAGACGCTCGCCGCCCAGTACCAGCGCATCGCGGCCGAGGTCGGCACCGCGCACGACGAGCAGCAGGATGCCCTGGACAAGCTGACCAACCTGGAAATGAGCCGTCTGGACTCGTCGGCGGCCAACGCCCTCGAGCAGCAGGCTATGGCACTCGATCAGCACGCTGGCGCGCTCGGCGAGCTGCTGGTGCGTTTCCGCAACCCGATGGAGCAGATCCGCGGTCTGGATCCCAGTCTGGCCGAGGCAGCGGCCCGGTCGAAGCAGGCCGCACAGCAGGCCGCACAGCAGGCCGCACAGCAGGCCGCACAGCAGGATGCACCGCAGGATGCACCGCAGGATGCCGGCTCCGGGCGCGTCTACGAGATGGCCGAACTCGGCGGGCGTGAACTCGCTGCCGAGGCGGGGGCGGACGCCGCAGACCGTGTCTACGATCTTGACGAGCTTGGTGCCGTCGAACTCTGATCGGATCGAGCCATCACCCGCGGCCGGGCCATGCCCGGCGAAGGTCGACATCCATGAGCCACTCGTCTTCGCAGGTCGGCCTGTTCAGTGCGCAAATCTCCGAGCAAATCCAGCGCCTGCGACCGCTGGTGGCTCCCACCGGTGGTCCGGGTGAGGCCCAGCAGGTGGACTTGCGGCGTGCGGTGATGGCCACGCGCCTGCTCGCCGGCAGCGCCCGTATCGTCAGCCTTGGTTCACTGCATGTCTTCCTGGACGAGCTGCTCGACTGGTTGCAATGCATCGAGCAGGCCGGCGCGCCGCCGAAATCCTCGCAGGTGCTGATCCTCGAGAGCGTGATTGATCTCGAGGAATCGATCCTGCAGCAGCTCGAGCGATCCGGTGAGGGCAATGTGCAGCTGGATGCGCTCGCCATGCAGATCGAGGATCTCACCGGACTGATCCGGCGCAACTGCAAGTCGATGGATCCGCGTGATACTTCCGGGCCGACCGAGTCCGTCGGCCAGGCCAGCACATCCGTTACCAGGGATCCGATCGAACAGTTGCGCGCGAGCGTACACGAGGCCAGCACACCCGAGGAACGAGCCGCCCTGCTGGCGCGCATCGAGGGCATGATCGAGGACCTGGCTGCCCTGGCCAACCGCCTGCACGGCGAGGCCAGCGACGAACCCGACGCGGAATGGGACTATGCCGTCGAGGGCATCCCGGCCCTGGACGATCCGGCCGGCGATCCGGTCGTGGGCCCGGCCGTCGAGCGACTGGTCAAGGCCACGCGCAACATGGGCTGTCGCCTGGAAGTGCAGGCCTATGGCTCGGCCGCGACGCTGATGCAACCGCTGCGTGGTCCGGTTTCCGAAATACTCTCCGCCCTGGTGCAGGACATCGCAACCGCCGCCGCTGGCGAGCCTGACATGGTCACGCTGAAGGTCGTATTCGAGATCCGCGAGGACCAGGGCCGCGTGCGCGTGCTGGTGGCCGACAACGGCCCGCGCAGTGGCAGTGGCGTGCTTGATTCTGACGATCTGTCGCGCCTGTTCGGGTTGCGCCGCGCGCGTAATCTGCTTGAGCAGGTCGGTGGGCTGATCCGCATGGAGCCGCGCGAGAATCCCGCACTGCGCTTTGAGGCTTTCGTGCCGCTGGATCCGGCGCGTCCCGGTTATATCGTGCTGGCGCTGGAGTCGGGCCAGGTGGCCGTACCGGCCGCGCTCTACGAACGCACCGTGCGCGCGGGCAACCTTCTGTACGAAACCGATGAAGGCGGCGAGAGCGTGCAGTTGCACGGCCGCAGTGTGCCCATCGCCGAGCTCGGCGAGTATGTACCCGACGTGCTGCCCGGCAATGGCGCGAGCCCCTTCCTGGTGGTGACCGGCGTCGTCGAAAAGCGTCTGGGCATGGCCTGCGAAAAACCGCCCGTGATCGTGCGCACCTCTTCGCTCGGCGACGCGCCGAAGGGTTGGGAGCACGTCGCCTATGGCTCGATCCTGCTCGAGGGCGACCTGATCCCCGTGCTCGACGTGCGTCGTCTGCTGGATGTGCGCTTCCGCAGTTTCACCGAGACCGGTCTGCCCGGCTCGTTTCCCGCGCTGAGCGTGGATGCCTGGGAACCGGCCCAGGATCCCGTGAGCCAGCGCGTGGCGCCCCTGTCGGGCATGATCGCGCCGGTCAGTTCGCCGACCGTGATGCGCACCCTGCTTGTGAATCAGTCTGATTTTCGCCGTCGCGAGTTGTTGCGCACGCTCGAGTCGCTGGGCATGGAAGTCGAGGTCTGCGACGATCTGCGTGGCGCGCGCGAGCGGCTCACCGCCGGCGACGTCGACTTGCTGGTCACCGACCTGCGCCTGGGCCAGGACGCGGGCGCCAGCTTCCCGGAGCTGCGCAAGGTCTGTCCCGACATCCAGATCGTACTGACCAGCAGCGTGGCGCGCGAATACGCCGGTGATCTCGCAGAACGCACCGGTGCCGACCGCTGCTGGCTGGATCCCTACCGCGCATCAGACCTCGGTGTGATGCTCGAGGCCCTGCGACAGGTGTGATCGTTCGCGCAGGGGTGAATTCTTCCCCGCGCCACTGCATTGTACCCGCTTCCTCTTGCAGATGGCCGCTTCTGCCGCCGAGGGAGCATTGTGCCGCATTGGGCCGGATCGTCCTCTGCAGCCCTCTATCGCTCCCTGAAGCACCGCGATGCGGTTAGCTGGCGCTGCATGATTCCTCTGGCACGTCCGTTGCTCCCTCGGTGTTGTGCAACCACCGTTTCGACAACCTCAGGTTTCAAGGGGAGATCCATGACCACCAAGCAGATCGGCGAGTACGGGAACATCTATATCGGCGCGGAGGATAATGTCTCGCCGGTGATGACCTCGACTGAGGCCGCTGACTACCTGAAGATGCACGTGAAGACCGTCTGCCGTCTGGCCAAAGAGGGAAAGATCCCGGCCAAGAAAGTGGGCAGCGAATGGCGTTTCCTGAAGGCCGTGCTCGACCAGTGGCTGACCAAGGAACTGGTCTGAAGCAGTAGTTTCGGCCCGGGGACCCGGGAATCAATCCAGATGACCTGAGGAGCCAGACGCTGCGGACAGATCCAGTCCGCACGTGATGATTCCCGATGCCAGCGTTGAACCATGCACGCAACAGCAGCTTTCGAGAGCTTCAGGACCGATGACCCCGAGATCTTCGCGATCCGGATCAGCGGACACCTCACGCCGCGACAAAAGTCGTCGGTGGAGCAGATCATCGAAAAGTGCCGCGAGCTGGACAAGCGCAAGGTCCTCTTTGAACTCAGCAACCTCGAGAGCCTGGGCGGCGGTGTCGCCCAGACACTCGGGGGTTTCGCCGGTCAAATGGCGGCCGAGGGCAAGGCGCCCTGTTTCGTCGGTGCCCGCGACATCGTTCGCAAGTTCCTGAGAGCAAGATTCAAGGACGGCGAACCGCAATTTGCGGAGACCGTCGAGGAAGCCTGCAAGTGGCTGGGCGATGCGTCCGGCACGCCAGAGCAGTCAGCCCCGTCAGCCGGCACGGCGCCCGGCACAGCGCCGGGCGAAGCATTCGCGGATCAATCCGCGGACGAGCCGCAGGGTGACGGCGAGAGCTTCCTGAAAATCATCGACGCTGTCACTGACAGCGCTACTGGACTTGGCACGGCGAGCGCGGCCGACGCCGTTGGCAATGCCGACGCCAACGTACCGGCCAAACCCCCGATCGATGCGCCGACCGCCCTCAGATTTATTTCGCTGGAGGACGCGCTCAAGGATTTCAACGCGGCGAGCAAACTTCAGGAAGTGGAGTCCACGCTCACGCGCCTGCTGCACAGTTCAATGCTCGCCAGCCGCTCGTTCCTGTTCCTGCGCACCAAGGACGGATTCCGCGGCGGCGACCACCACTTTGCAGACGATGGCATCTTCGCAACGCTCGTCGAGCGCCGACAGGGCCCGATGGACCTGCTGGACTTCGTCGAGTTCGATCTCGATGACGATGAAGCCGCGTTGCTGGAAGAGCTGAACTGCCAGGTCTGCATGCCGTTCTTCGGACCCACGCGGCTCGAGGGAATCTGCTTCCTGAGCAAGGTCCTGGTAGGCGAGGAGTACGGCGCAGCCGAGATGTTTGCCTTGGAGATGTTGTCACAACAGGTGAGCGAAGCCCTCTGGTCGAACTCCCCGGTTGCACCTGTGGGAAGCGGTGGAGACCAGGCACGCCTGGTACGTTCGCTGCGCCGCGTGAGCCGCCAGCTGCATGAATCCGCAGGCGCTGAGTCCATCTTCAGCCGGCTGGCCCACGGCCTGATCGGCGAAATGGGCATCAGCGGTGTGTGTGCATTGCAGCTCGATGACACGGGTCTGAGGGTGACCGGTAACTGGGGGCAGGGGGCGCCGGAGAGCGGCCACTGGACCAAGGTGCCGCTCGACGCCCTGGACGATATGTCCGGCGCTGCACGCATCGAGGATCTGGATACCGACTGGGCCACGGGCCTGGGCCAGGCTGGTTGCTCCTGGTTTGCTTCCCTCTCCCGCGAGGCCGGGAAGCATCGCGCGCTGGCCATCGCCCATCGCGACGGCGCCGACGAGTCCGCCATCGACATCGAGGCACTCGAGGCCGTGATCGGCCAGGCTGGCTTCGCGCTGGCCCACGCCGACGCACTCGAGGCATCGCGCGCGCACACCTTGCTCGTCAGCCGCACCCTGGTTTCGCTGATAGAAAAGCGCATCGGCCACGAGTCCACGCCCGAGACCAATGTCGTGGTCGAGTATGTGGCGCACCTGGCCGAACGCATGAACGTCGACCCGCAGGAACTGCCCGACATCCTCTACGGCACGATCATGCGCGACGTCGGCATGATCGAGATCAGTGATCTGGTGCTCAAGAGCCCGCGCAAGCTGTCGCCCGAGGAGTGGCGGCTGGTGCAGCGCCATCCCATCGCCGGCGCGGCCATTCTGCGTGGCATGAGCTTCTCGCGCATCGCCGCGGAAGTCGTCGAGCACCACCACGAACGTTTCAATGGTGAGGGCTACCCGCATGGCCTGCGTGGCACCGCGATCCCGGTCGGTTCGCGTATGGTGTCCGTGGTCGAGAGCTTCGTCGCCATGCTGCGCGAAACGCCCTACCGCCCGGCCCTGTCCGAGGACGAGGCCCTGAGCGTGCTGCAGGAAAACTGGGAAATGCGCTACGACCCGAACGTGATCGAGCAGTTCATCGCGCTCAAGCAGACCCAGCAGAGCCCGCTGGACATCAACGCACTGCTCGTGGGTCAGGCGCCAGCCTGAGTCTGGCCTTCGGCTGCGGCCGGCTCGACGACATCGCCTTCATGGTAGACCTGCTGCAATTCCTTACGCAGATCATCCAGCGACAGCCGCCCACGCAGGTGGCCTTCTTCGGCCACGCTGACCTGGCGCGTCTCTTCACTGACCACGACCACGAAGGCATCGGAGACTTCGGTCACGCCGAGTGCCGCACGATGCCGAGTGCCCAATGTGTAGGCCAGGTGCTGGTTGCGGCTCAGCGGCAGGATGCAGCCCGCCGCCACCAGTCGTCGCTCGTGCAGGATCGCAGCACCATCGTGCAGCGGCGTGGGCGGCGTGAATATGGTCTCGAGCAGCTGCGGCGAGATAGAGGCATCCAGTCGCGTGCCCGTCTCGATGTGGTTCTTGAGCCCCGTGTTGCGCTCGATCACCAGGATCGCGCCCAGCCCGGCCCGTTGCAGCCGC